>Ga0255420_10025_pt1 | contig 33131 bp, 28 predicted proteins | sample ANMaggSeSYBR02I3_FD_182630 | JGI IMG/M metagenome (GOLD analysis project Ga0255420, IMG submission 182630) | Sediment cell enrichment communities from methane seep in Santa Monica Basin, California, United Staets - ANME aggregate JGI... | ecosystem: Environmental > Aquatic > Marine > Cold seeps >...
ATGAATTTGATTTTTGCCCCCCATCTACTGGTGGGTATAGCCTTTTTTGTGATTTGTTTTGTGCGATTTAAAATATATTAACTCAGTGAGTTGTGTTTTAAACATTTTTATACTTTTTTTATTACATGACTAAGAATTTAACACGTGTGATTGGAAAAATGCGGTGAGAGATAAAACGGTAATTGCTGGTGCTGGTATAGCTTTCACATGGGGGATAACTACGAATTGATTCGAAGTTAAAATAAATATTATATGTTATGTGCTCTAATGTAAATTGTGAGGTAATTCTCAAAAATAATCAATCACAACCAGAGGAATAAAATATGAACGACAGAATCATGAAAAAAATATATGCATCCCTGCTGGGCCTGGCGGTCCTGGTAATAGTTGCCGGCGCAGCATCTGCATATTTCGTACAGTCATCTTCAACCGGTACTATGAGTACGGCCAGCGGGGATGAAATACAGATAAACACCATCAATATAGAAGGCACTGGTACTGTGACTGTCTCCCCTGATAAAGCTGTAGTCTATCTGGGCGTGCAAACACAGTCTGACGATGCCATAGTTGCCCAGCAGGAAAATGCAGAAAAGATGGACCGGATAATCGCTGCCCTGAAAGATGCCGGGATATCGGAGGACGATCTGGAAACCTCGGGTTACTCAATGTACCCGCTTAAAAGTCATGAAGCAAAACTTAGAAGTTATGAAGCAGAAGAACCGACAATAACCGGTTATATGGTGTCGAACCGCCTAATGGTTACAGTGACTGATGTTGACAAAGTAGGCGATATTATCGATACAGCAGTGAATGCAGGTGTCAATGAGGTACAGAGTGTTAGTTTCACACTGTCTGATGATTCAAAGCAGGATGCCAGGGCACAGGCACTGGAGAATGCGGTAGAAGCCGCCAGGTCTGATGTCGATACCCTTGCCGGAATACTGGACGTGACAATTCTGGGTCCTGTGGAAGTAACAACCAGCGGTGCCAATGTAATGACACCATATTCGGCACCTTATGCAGCGGCTCTAAAAGAGTATGAAATGGGAAGATCGGAAAGCACTTCTATCCTGCCAAGTGATATAAGTGTCACAGCTTATGTGCAGATGGCATACCAATTTGCTTAGATGGAAGGTATCAATACATCGTGAACTGTTTCATTTCAAAGCCAGGCCAGATACCTCTCCATAGAGGTCCCTGCCCCTTGCATCCACTCCCACGATCAGCGGCCCGAAATTCTCAACCTCCAGCACCCACACAGCTTCAGGCATTCCCAGATCCAGCCAGTGCACGTCCCTGACACCCTTAATCATATCCACAGCCAGGGCCGCACATCCACCCGTATATGCCAGGTACACGCACCTGTCCTCCAGGACCGGTGCAATGTTTTTCATGCCACCCTTACCAATGATAGCCCTGATATTATAATTATCAAGCACCTGGGGCGTCATGTCAGTCATCCTGGCACTGGTAGTGGGTCCTGCTGCAACTGTCCTCCACCCGCCTTTATCCTTCTGCATCAGCGGCCCGCAGTGATAAAGAGCAGCACCTTCCAGGTCAAATGGCAGCGGCTTATCCTCGTTAGTCAGTTCCAAGATCCGCAAGTGTGCTTCATCTCTTGCCGTATATATGGTGCCTGATAGGTAAACTATGTCCCCTGCCTGCAATTCCATAATATCATCCTGGGTAAGGGGTGTGGTCAGATGATGGGGCACGTCCTGCCCGGTCAGGTTGTGCCCGGTCATGTGCTGTTCAGTCAGGTGGTGCTTGGTCATGTACTCTTCAGTCGGGTAGTGATTGTTTATTTGCTGTTCGGTCACGTGAGCCAGGTCATCTCCTGCATCCAGGGTCACTGATGCGTGCCGGTTGGCCCAGCACTGTATATTCACAGCCACAGGCAGCGATGCTGTATGGCAGTGAGCTTTCTCCACATGCACAGCCAGTGCAGTGGTCCTGCCGCCAAGTCCCATGGGACCGATACCCAGTGAATTAATAGCTTGTAGTATCTCCAGTTCATACTCATCCATATCTCCCAGTTTTCGCAGTAACGAGCGCTTTGCAAGCCTTGCAGACTTGTCGAAACTGCCACCAATACCCACACCCACAATAATGGGCGGGCATGGCATACCCCCGGCATTCTGCACAGTCTCGACAACGAAATCTTTAACTCTACCCACCTGTGATGGCTTTAACATCCTGAAAGCACTCATATTCTCTGACCCCGCACCTTTCGGGGCCACTGTGATTGTGATAGCTTTGCCGTCCTTAAAGGAATAATTGATATCAGGCAGGCCATCACCTGTATTGTCACCTGAGTTTAGCCTTGTCAGGGGCTCCACTGCATTGGGACGCAAAGGCACGCTGTTTGTCGCCTGCTTCACACCCTGGTGGATGGCACCATCCAGGTCAAAACCAATACGGGCGTCCCTGCCAATCTCGACAAAGAACACCAGGATTCCAGTATCCTGGCACATTGGGATGGCCCTGTCATCTGCAATAGATATGTTCTCCAGTATGGCATCGATCTGGGCCGTGGCAGTTTTATCAGTTTCTACATCCCTGGCACCAACCAATGCCTCGATCACATCAGGAGGCAGGTTGGTCTCTGCCTGCTTGATCATCTCTTCTACAGCATCTGCCACTACCTGGCTTTTTAATACATTCATAAATCCAGTGTTGAAATAGCTTCTTTCACAGCCTCTGCCGACCGGGCAAGCATCTCCTGTTCAGGTTCAGTAAGGTCTAATTCTATTACCGCTTCCACACCCATCCGTCCCAGTTTCACAGGCACACCCAGATATATTTCCTCATAGCCATACTGCCCGTACATATAGGCTGCGATAGGCAGGATTCGTTTCTGGTCCCGTACAATGGATTCCACCATTAAAGTGATGGCTGCAGAGGGTGCATAGAATGCACTGCCGGTCTTTAGCAGTTCTACGATCTCGGCACCACCGTTGATGGTACGCTGCACCAGCCTGTCAACGGCAGCTTCGTCCATAAGTTCAGTGATGGGTATACCTGACACTGTAGTGTGCCTTGGCAGCGGTACCATTAAGTCCCCGTGTCCGCCAAGTACCATGGCATCAACGTTTTTGACAGAACAGCCCAGTTCCATAGCCACAAAGGTGGCGAACCTGGCAGAATCCAGTACCCCGCTCATGCCGATCACTCTGCCGGGGTGGAAACCCGTCTTCATAAGGGCTACATGGGTCATTATATCAAGCGGATTGGTTACTACAATAACAATGGAGTCGGGTGCATATTTCTGGATGTTCTCGCTGACCTCACCTACTATAGTACTGTTGGTCTTTACAAGTTCGTCCCTGCTCATTCCCGGCTTTCTGGCAATTCCGGCTGTTATTACAACAATGTCGGAATCCTGCATGTCCTTATAATCATTGGTCCCTGTCACATTCACATCGAAACCAACAATTTGTGCTGATTCCATCAGGTCCAGTGCCTTACCCTGGGGCATGCCCTCGATAATGTCTGTCATCACTACATCGCCCAGTTCTTTCTCTGCGATACGCTGGACTGTGGTGGCCCCTACGAACCCGGCACCTACGACTGTAATTTTTGTCAAATTGAATCCTCCTGATCGAAAATAATATTATCCGAATTTGTATCCCTTTCAAAAAGTAGTGTAATAAAATTTGTATAAATCATTGTTTACATTTATCTGCCACAGAGAGCACAGAGGACACAGAGAATAAATCCTCTGTGATCTCTGTGTTCTCTGTGGCTATTATTTTTGCCTTCTGATTTGAAGTGGATACCCGAATTTTTTATATTCTATATAATCCATTAAGTTTATAGGTTTTGATGATGATGATGTTCATCTGCTGCCATCAATAAAAACAGCTTTACACTGCCGGATATCGAATCAATTTATTTGTTGTGCAATTTAATGTGCTGCACCATTTCCCTGGCATGCCTGGCCACTTCGTCGGGATGTGGTATAACTCTTGCAGCCCCGCTTCGCACTGATGCCTCAGCCACTGCAGCTGCAATAACAGGTACTACCCGTTTATCAAGCGGTCCGGGCAGGATATGCTTGTCATCCAGTTCTTCATCTTCAATGAGACCTGCCAGGGCTCTGGCAGCAGCCATCTTCATATCGATATTTATATCTGTGGCTCTTGTATCCAGCGCACCCCTGAAGATGCCTGGGAACCCAAGCACATTGTTTACCTGGTTTGGATAATCAGAACGGCCTGTGGCCACCACTCTGGCACCGGCATCCATTGCATCCTCTGGCATGATCTCCGGGACCGGGTTTGCCATGGCGAAAACAATGGGGTCAGAAGCCATACTGCGTACCATATCCTTAGAAACAATTCCGCCCACAGATACACCGATGAACACGTCAGCTCCTTGCATAGCTATTTCAAGTCCACCCATCAACCCATTTATATTAGTCAGGCCAGCCAGCATGAATTTCATGGAGTTCATACCTTCCACGCGTGACTGACAAAGTATGCCCCGGCTGTCACATATCATCATGTCACGTACACCCGCCCTTATAAGCATAAGCGCAATTGCAGCACCTGCTGCACCGGCTCCATTAATTACTACCCTGGTATTTCTGATATCCTTACCAACTATTTTCAGTGCATTGATCAGTCCGGCATAGACCACAACCGCAGTGCCGTGCTGGTCGTCATGGAACACTGGTATATCCAGTTCCTGCCGCAGCTTCTCTTCGATCTCGAAACAGCGGGGTGCACTAATATCCTCAAGATTGATGCCGCCAAAGGTTGGCGCTATGTGCTTAACGGTTTTTATGATCTCACCGGTATCCTTTGTATCCAGGCATATTGGGAATGCATCGATACCACCCAGGTTTTTGAACAAAATTGACTTGCCTTCCATTACAGGCATGGCTGCAGAAGCCCCGATATCTCCCAGGCCCAGTACAGCAGAGCCGTCTGTGACCACTGCAACAAAATTGCCTTTACTGGTATATTTATAAACCTTGTCCGGGTCTGCCCGGATGACCCTGCAGGGTTCAGCTACGCCTGGAGTATAATCGATGCTCAGGTCATGCACATCATCCAGTGACACTTTACTGGCAACCTCAAGTACACCCCGATGCAGTTCGTGTACTTTTAAGGATTCTTCATATATTGAATCTTTATTGTCCATAGCTTATCCTCTTTATTTAATTGTATCTTTTATCTTATCTTATCTTATTGTATGCCATTATGCACAATAGAGTTGTGCATAATTTTTCATTGTATATAACCCATCTTCGTCAGATTAAAATTAAAACGCTATCAGTAAATCATCTCATCTTTCGAGTCTGTACTACAACTATTTGACTCCGATTGATTTTAAATATCTACTCTCTACCAAATACTTACAATTGAACAGCCCCATAATGTTTTTTTGCACATCCGTCACATGCATAAGCTTTCTACCTTCACATTTAGTTCCCCTTACACCCAATTTCGCAACTCCACATCTCTCAAGCATACTCAGGACCTTCCTTACACTACCCACATCGTCAATCGGAGCTTCCCTAAGCCTGTTCGTAACAGTCACATCCAGCAAATAAGCCAGAATACATATCGTATAATGTGCACGTACATGATCATTGCTATACACAAATGTCGGACGGAACTTAAGGAAGGACTTCGCTTCCTTGAACCCTTCTTCCACCCGATTCTTGTCCCTGTAGATACTGATAAATTTTTCTGCATCAAGTCTATACTCCTCCGGCTCTATAGTTTTGGTGATATTCGAGACCAACATCCACATACCATCCGTTAGCATTACCTTTTTAATCGCCTCCATTTTCTTCCCGTATTTAAGATTAAAAGTCCTAACCTCAGAACCCCCTTTCGTAGTTATGACCACACTCTCAAGGCTATAATCCAAATAGCCATTTACCTTAAACGTCTTTATTATCTCATCAATCTTGTGAGTTCACGGTAGATTCGAGATTCATTGAAATGTGTTCCATCGATCCCAAGAATGAGGTCGCAGGCAGTTGTGTCGAACCAGTCAACACCGGAGAGGTAACTTCCGGTATCTAAACAACGGTAGAAATTGAGGATCTTAGTGATATCGCTGGTTGATATATCTTTTTTACGGGTTTTGCTTGTTTCTTCTGGTAATGGAAATAGCTTTGAGAGACCCCACTCTTCATCCCATAAGTGGTTCAAAAAAGCTATGTCAAGGTAATACCAGTGGTCTTTAAAGAGCATATCATCAAAAGTTGTGACAAATGTATCAGGGGTTTGTGTTATTTTTAGGGCATTGCGTATTTGTTGTGCTTCTAGTGAGGTAAGTGGACCGAGATAGCAGATTATTTTAAGTTGTGCCATTCGGCCTGAACGGACAGGGTATGGGAAGATGATTACAGAATACATTTACCTGACAACACAGTATTGCTTGTGTGTGCTTCGTCGGATACCATGATATGGAGGATTTGATATGACAGCAAATGCAATCCGTGCCGCCAGAAAGTATGGCGAGGTGGATCATGTAGAAAATGTGTATGCCCGATTCGTCACACAGAATCAGTGTGAGAGTTTTCTTGTCATATAAATTATATTTATTGCCATAGCAATCTATCCTACCACTTATGACCCAGCACATAAATATAAGTCAACACATCTTATCGCAGGAAGTGCTGACATGCCCGGAATGCTTAGCAATATACCCTCTGCATTTGAAATACCAAATGTGGCTGACGCTGGAAACGATCGAGGAGTGTTGATGAGATGAATATGAGATCACTGCAGCCAACTCCTTTTATCGATGACAGGTCTCACCCTTATGTCCATGTAGCTACGGGAGAAGGTGCATATGATAACACGAGACAAGTTCTCTCACAAATCAACCTCGATGTAGTCAAAGGCAAGCGTGTTCTTTTAAAGCCAAATGCAGGGCGAATTGCTACTGCCGATTCGGGGATAACCACCAACCCCCAGGTTGTGGCTGCGGCAATTGATGCATTTCTCGATGCAAAAGCAAGCGTTGCAATTGGCGAGAGTCCCATTACAGGAGTCAAAACAATGGAGGCATTCGAAGCAACGGGTATTGCGTCAGTGGCCCGTGAGCGCAACTGTCCTTTGATTGATATGGATGCCCGGCAGCCCATTCATGTGATCATCGAAGATGGCGTTGCATTACAATCGCTTAAGGTGTGTCCTGAAGTGCTGGAGTATGACGTTGTCGTTTCAATACCGGTCATGAAAACCCACATGCACACAGTTGTTACGCTGGCGGTGAAAAATATGAAAGGATGTCTATGGCGCCGCACAAAGGTTGATCTTCACATGCTACCTCCAATTAAGGATTTGAACGACAAACCACTTAATATCGCCATTGCTGATACTGCATCGGTTCTTCGTCCGCATATATCGATTATTGATGGCACTACTGGAATGGAAGGGCTGGGTCCGGGCGCTGGACAGGCTAAGAAACTTGATCTGGTTGTGGCAGGGATTGATCCTTTAGCAGTGGACGCCGTTGCCTGCTCGATCATGGGGCTAAGTGCAGAAGATGTGCCGCACCTGCGTATTTGCGCTGAACGAGGATATGGCGTGATCGATATCTCAAAGATACAGGTGAATCCTGCCAGGTGGCATGATTTTATATCTCCTTTTGAGCCCCCTCCCGACAACTTATCGATACAGTTCCCGGGTATCACCATTCTTGATGAAATGTCATGCAGTGCCTGCCAGTCCACAGTTTTGATGTTATTGAACCGGTATAGTGGTCAGGTCTTCGACTCCTTTCCCGGACAGGAGAATGTCACCATTGCAATCGGGAAGGGACATCTATCTATCCCTTGCGGTACGCTCTGCATCGGTAACTGTACTGCTCAATATAAAAAGCAGGGTGTTTTTGTACCGGGATGTCCGCCTGTGGCGACTCAAATCCTGGAAATGATTTCTGAAAACGAACCTGAAGAAAGCCCCGACAATCTGATTGAGTAGAGCTGTTGACACACATTTGCAGGGACAACTTCAACAGTGGGAAAAACCTTCACACAAAACTTGTCAAAAATATATTAGTTGATGCCGATCTATCTGTAGATAATTTTAAGAATATGCTAAAAAAGTAAGAGGCGATTCTTAATTCATGCCCAATTTCTATCATAAAATAGCTAAAACCACGAATTGATATTACATTCCCCCATGCACCTTTTGGATGCTCCGGAATTCCATTGCTGGGTTGTGGTACTTTGTTAAAGAATACATTAACATTTAAATATATCAGTATTGTCTGTTTCATTTAAACAAGATTATCGTCAAGGATTTTCCGCAATATACATCTATAGCACAGGAACTGTTGAAATACAAATTATATAACTTCACCTTCCTATTCATCCCTTCTACCAACATTCTGCAAATGTTCGCCTGCACGTATACCTGCAGGCAGGTGCTCATGCGTTGAGCGCGGGATGGGGGAAGGTGCTGCCGGCGGGAGTTGTGATTATTAAAATATACAATTTATATATTTTTATATTGTAAACATATCAGTAATTTATTTACTCTGAACAAGTATATATACTATGTGCATTATTGAAGTGATTGTTCGTTTAATAACGAACCAAGAGTCGCAGGATATACAGAGGTCTTTTTTTACTAAACTCCCACTCCCACCCCTTAAAGTCTTTGTATACCTGTTCTCTTGTAAAAAAAGGGGTATGGACCATCACATTTTCATTTTCATACCAAATTTCATTCCATTATAAAATCTTCAAGTGTGGTCTGTCTCAGTTTGTTCTTGCCCAGGTTTGACAGCCTGATACCTAAAAGTCGAATCTTCCTGCCGTCAAAAAAATCCCTGGCAAGCTCACCCGCTATCTGTCTGATAATATCCGGATCCCTGGTATCATGATCCAGTGTCCTGGCCCTGGTAAATGTGGTAAAATCCGCCAGACGCACTTTTACAGATACTGTCCTGAATGAAAAACCCTTCTTATGCAATGACTTGTGCACCAGCCCGGCAATATTGTCCAGCGCCCCGTACAGCACTATACTATCACCAGTATCCACATCAAAGGTGTGCTCCCTGCTTACCGATTTGGTCACAGCCCGCTCCTTCACCTCACTATCATCCACCCCCTGCGCCAGTAAATGCATTCCAGCACCCCACTTGCCAAACACGTCCAACAACTTGTCCCTGTCAAATAGTGCCAGCTGCCCGATAGTCCGGATTCCTAGTCCTTGCAGTATCTCTTCGTTCTTACGACCTATCCCTTGCAGTCTGCGTACTTCCAGTGGCTCCAGGAACCGGGCTATCCTGTCCGGCTCTACTACGGTCAGGCCATCAGGCTTGTCCATGTCCGAGGCTATCTTGGCAGCCGACCTTGTGGGAGCGATACCGATAGAGCACGTAAGCCCTTCTTGCTCCTTTATTTGTGCTTTGATCTCCTGTGCGACCTTTACAGCCCTTTTATGGTCCACCACTTTTTCACTGATATCCAGATAGGCCTCGTCCACACTCACCTGCTGGAACCTGACGGCTTTTGACCTGAGTATCCCCATAACCCTACAGGAAACTTCCTTGTACAGTTGCATATCCACCCTCAGGTACACTGCATCCGGGCACATCTTGTATGCCTGGGAAATGGGCATTCCGGAATGTATCCCGAACTTCCGCGCTTCATATGAGCAAGTGCTCACCACACCTCTACCTTTTCCGCCTTTTGGGTCAGACCCCACCACAACCGGAAGCCCCTCAAGGGACAAGTCCCGGTGCTGTTCTACTGAGGCATAAAAACTATCCATGTCCACATGTAGGATGATGCGACTCATTCAATTATTCCATAATAGGTTTTTGCTGCAAAATATTACTAAATACTGCAACCCCACACTTAAATACTGTAACCCCTCATTTGATAACTACGCCCGGAGGGATGTGCTATAAAGTTCAACTATATAAAGGAAGCAATATTTGCGCTGATACTTCTAACATTTTTTACATTACCTGCTTTGGCCAAGTTGGCCCTGGATTACCTGTGGTTCGATTCACTGGGTTATGCAAGCGTTTTTCTTGTTAAATACAAGATGGGCATCCTGATGTTAGTGGTTTTTACAATCCTGACAGCAATTATCCTGTTTTTGATACTCCAATTTGGAATCAAAACCCTCCTGAAAATGGGAGGGGATATCACCTCCCTGTGGGAACAGGAATTTTTCACCGGAAAGCCAAAAGAATACATCGAGATGGAACCGGCTGGTGACTTGGCCGAAAGGGTAAAGGCAGCAAAGATGCCGGCCCTTATTTTGATAATCATGATCTCAGTGATACAGGGACTGGCGGCCTCAGGCTCATGGCTGAAGGTCCTGATGTACCTGAACAAGACACCTTTTGGCACAACCGACCCTATTTTCAATAATGATATAACCTTCTATGTGTTCGAACTGCCATTCTACAAATTCCTGCTGAGCTATTTACTAACAGTCCTGCTCCTTGGGCTTCTTGTCCTGGCAGTCCTGTATGCAACTTTTAACTGGAAGCTGTTGATGAAAGCACCCTTGAACTTCAGGATTGTACTGGGAGGTTTTTTGGCTGTACTGGCCGTCAGGACATACCTGGGACGTTACAATATCCTGTATAGTGAAACAGGCGTAGTCTACGGTGCAGGATATATCGATGTGGCCATAAGGCAGTACATTCCTATTATAATCGCTGCGATCTTCATACTCTCGGCCCTGGCGATACTGGTATCAGGATGGCTGGACAGCACATCTGCACCATCGATCCCGAAGATACTGGCAGGCATGATCGCTGCCATGTTACTCATTTCAGTCTTTGGTGGCATCGCCACCGTGGTCATCCAGGAATACAAGGTCACGCCAAATGAACTGGAACTGGAAAGACCCTATATCATGAACAATATCGCTATGACCAATACCGCCTATGATCTTGACGAGGTCGAGGTCAGGCAGTACCCCCTGACATACAACCTCACCGATGATGTCCTTATGCACCCTTCCATCATCAATGCCAGGTTGTGGGATTACCGCCCCCTCATGACCATATACCAGCAGAAACAGGCGATACGCACTTATTACGGCTTCAATGACGTGGATGTGGACAGGTATGATATCGACGGCACCAAGCACCAAGTCTGGCTGTCGGCAAGGGAGATATTCTATGACCAGCTGCGCGGCAAGGCTGATACCTGGCTCAACAAACACGTACTCTATACCCATGGTATCGGGGTGGTCATGTCCCCTGTGAACCTTATAGTGGACCAGGGACTGCCAGAGATGTATATTGAAAACATCCCGCCTGTAAGTTCCATTCCTTCGCTGACCATAAAACAGCCCAGGATATACTATGGTGAAAGGACAGACACATATATCTTTACAGGTACGGGCAGGGATGAGTTCGATTATCCCAGCGGCAATACCAATGTGGGCAATACATATGACGGGACAGGCGGCATCAGTATGGGTGGACTGAACAAGCTCATTGCGACCATCGCACTGGGTGAACTCAAGATACTCACATCCCGTGATATTGATGAGGACAGCAGATTGCATATCAAGCGTGATGTGCTGGAGCGCACCGGCCTTATTGTCCCGTACTTGCTCCAGGATTCGGATGCCTATGCAATTGTGGGGGACGACGGGCATATCTACTGGATGGTCAATGCTTTTGTAACAACTGACAAGTATCCTTATTCAGAATCCCTGTGGATAGGCAACACCAGGGTGAACTATGTCCAGGACTCCACAAAGGCGGTCATTGATGCATACAACGGGACCGTCACTTATTATATTATCGAAAATGACCCGTTGCTCACTGCTTATTCAAGCATATTCCCTGGTGTATTTAAGCCGATAGACTCAATGCCTGCTGACCTGAAACAGCATATCAGGTATTCTTCTGACCTGTTCCAGATTCAATCCACCATCTATACCGATTACCATATGAAGGTGCCCGAGGTGTTCTACAACCGTGAGGACAGATGGCAGTTTGCAAAAGAGAAATATGCTAAATCATTGATCCAGATGGAGCCTTATAATGTACTGCTTGAAATGGACGATTCCACTGATTTCATAATGATGCTGCCTTTCACACCTTTCAAAAAGGACAATATGATCGCCTGGATGGCAGTGAACCAGGACCCTCCACGATACGGCCAGAAGATAATGTATGAGTTCTCAAAGGATAAACTGATCTACGGTCCGGCCCAGATCGAGGCGTTGATAGACCAGGACGAGGATATCTCCAAGGACCTGACCCTGTGGAGCCAGGGCGGCTCACAGGTTATAAGGGGTAATCTGCTGGTTATTCCCATCAAAGACTCCCTGCTCTATATCGAACCTCTGTATATATCGGCAGAGTCCGGATCCAGTATTCCTGAACTGAAGAAGATACTGGTGGTGTACGAGAACAGGGTGGCTATGGAGGATTCGCTGGAAGAGGCACTGTTGAAAGTGATTGGTGCGAATGTCACACCTACCGCTGCCCCAATACCTGTTGGAATTGGGACAGAGGATATGACACTGACCGAATTGCTGGAGGATACTATTTCCCATTATGAAAATGCCCGGGAGTACCTTAATACAGGGGACCTTGAGAACTACGCCCGTGAGATGAAGATGGTGGACAGCCTTATGGAGAGGCTTGCAAAGCTTGCAGAGGAAAGTGCTAATTAAAAGCGTTTCAGGTCAATATACCCTGACAGGTTTACGGTCCCAATTGCTGCGATGGTCTCACTGATGCGGTTTTTAATGGGTGAGACTATTATCGGCATGCCTTTATACGGGCCGCTTCCTGCGAACCCGTGGATGATATTTCCGGTGTTTAAAGCTTGTTCCAGGTATTCTCCTGTGTAGTTATAATCAACTACTTTGTTGTTCTCTACCCTGACACCGTTGTGGTTCTTGCTCCGCATTGTGGTGGGAAGTCCTATTGTGCCATATATTGCCATGGCTAGGGGTTCAAGCTCTTCAGCTGTTGAATCATCGGAGATAATAAGTCCAGGCATTTTGTTCACCGATACTACACTATCAATAATGATATATAAGGTGTTTGGTGACCAATCGAATTGTCTTTGTTCACCGGGCTTTGTTTCATATCGCATATAGGCTTGTGTATCTTAATCCCATCTACCCACTTAAAATAGCGAAGAACCAAAAACATCGATACTGTTAATTTGTTGAATCCGCAATATTGTGCAATGTATCCTGGAAAGATAACTGACTTTTCGAAACGTGCCCTTGACTGGCTGGGGGGTGTGCAAATTACCAATGTTAAAGAGGCATCACAGATAGCGAAGGCATTATGTCTGTGGGGATGGGATGCCAGAAAGGCAATTGAGTGGCTGCAGCATACCAGGTCAGGAGATTACTGGGAATCAGGCAATCCGGTGCGGGATACTGCCAGGGCTTGCGCTGCACTTGTGGAATGCGGCATATCCTGTGAGGGTACATTGAACTGGCTGGAGGAAATACAGTCTGACCATGGTTCATGGAACGATGATGTATATGACACCTGTTATGCCCTTATCGTGCTGGGGGTCATGGGCAGGCAGAACCGGCAGGGGGTAGACTGGCTGCTTAATAACTTTCCAGGGAAATGGATGCACCCGGGTACCATTGCCCTGATAAACTCGGCACTGATACACCAGGATGCTAAAGGCATGGCTGACCATATCCGGCGCAATTCTTCATGGTTGCTGGCGCAGTGCACGGATGCTAACTGGAGGTACATGGCAACTTCCTGCCTGGTTGTACAATCACTGATACTTGATGGCAGGTCCGGGGATGTGGGCGATTCCCTTGACTGGCTGGTTGATAGGTTAGAGGAAAGTGAATGGAAGGTTTCTGTGGTTGCACTGGTGCTGATCACACTTAAGATATACCAGGATGACTGAACTGGAAAGGGGATTGTAAAATATTTTGGTGTCGGAGAGCTTGCAGAGATGTACCAGTAGGGAGAGGGATGATGATAATTATGGTTAAGAAACTATTCCGTAAGTTATATATCAAAGATGATCAAAGGTTGAAGTAGCAGGGTGCTCAGGAAGGAGTTTCCACATTTGAAGGAATACTGCGGTGACCATCTATGTGCTTCAAGTTGGTATTGTAGCTATGTGGGAATTGGCTGGGATGTAGTCGAGAAATAGATCTTAGTATATAATTCATATGAGCACAACAAGAGGTTAATACTGGATAATCGCTATATACAGGCTTTGGACATTTGTCCGGGGTATACCAATGACTGAAGGCGATAGGCATTCTCGTGCATCCATAAGAGCAAATAAAATCAACTTAACATTTGTTGAACTGGACACGGGCTGTGGGACAATATTATTTCCGAGGTTCAAGAGGTTTTAACATATTTGGCTCAAGAATTTATCACAAAATATAGCAAAAAAACGCAATGTTTAAGCAATTATGAACCAAATTCTCTACTATGTCCAGATTTTTGAAAGACTCAGCTGAGAGATATTTTCAAAAAACGGCAAAACTTATGCAAAAAGAAAAGTATAAGGAAGCTTTAAAAAAGATAGAAAAAGCTCAGAATATAGTAAAGGAATTGAACGAAAAAGAATATATATTGATTTTTTCGAGCCTCAAGGGACATCTCTTATATCTTTTAGGCAGATATGAAGAATCTTTGGAAATTCATACTTTTGGTTTAAAATATAACGAAGAGATACTCTCACGAGGCCCCTACAACAAAATTTATGAGTCAGCTTTTACTGTGAGTTTCCTTGATGTCTTCGCTCTTGGAAAAATATTCTACAACACGGGTAATTTTTTTCGAGCAAAAGATTGCTACGAATTTTACCTTTTAATTTCTCAAAGACTCCTTAAAGCCAATCCCGAAAATTTATCTTATTTATTAGATGTGGCAATGGCGCTTAACAATTTGGGTGCCTTACTAACTAACATAGGGCATTTCAAAGAAGCAAAGGGAAGGTTTGAAGAAGCCCTCGAAATTAGGCAAAAGTTCCTCGAAGTTACTCCTGAAGATGCCACATACAAGTCAGATGTGGCAATGACACTCAACAATTTAGGCGGCTTGCTTACTAAGATGGGGAGTATTGAAGAAGCAAAGAAAAAGCTCGAAAAAGCACTCGAATTGAGGCTAGGGCTTCTCAAAAAATACCCAGAGAATTTATTATACCAATCATATGTAGGAGGCACATTCGTTAATCTTGGAGTTTTGTTTAAAGATATGGGGCAGCTTGAAGAAGCGAGAGATAGATATGAAGAGGCACTAGAAATTTACGAAAAATTAGCCAAAGAAGATTCGGAAGACTTAACATACAGAACAAATTTTGCAGGTTTACTCGATAATCTTGGAAAATTACTTTCAGATATGGGACGAATCGAGCAAGCAAGACAATGGCATGAAAAAGCACTAAAGATCAGACAAGATCTCATCAAAGATGAAAATGAAAACGTAGTATACCAATCCTATTTAGGGCAATTAAATAACAGTCTTGGAAATATATCTAAGTGGGAAGAGGCAGGGCAAGAGCTAGAGGATTTTATTGAGCATGTTTACTCAATTTTGTTGAAAAATGAGAATTGGAAGAATTGGAAGATTGAAAAGAATCATGTTGAAATTGGAAAGTCGGGAACCAAATATAAATTTGATGTTTTTTATGAAGTTAAAATAGCGGGAACATCTCATAAAGTTGCAATTGAATGTAAATATCATGATAAAAGGATAACAGAAGACATGGTTCGAGATTTTTTGGGAAAACTCAACGATTGTAATAATATCCGTGGTTTTATGGTATCTACCGATGGGCATCAAGAAGAAGCTAAACAACTTTCGAAATATTATGGGATTGAGTTGATTACCGAGGATGAGTTACCAAATATACCAGGACTATTACTTGTACATACGGAATGTTTTATGCCAGACGAAAATGTACATGGGGATCCATTTTGGACAATTATGCAACTAACTGAAGATGGGAAAAATACAGGTTCATATTATTCATCTGGAAGCAATGTATTCAATATTTTGGTACCTGCCCCCTTCAGGCGAGGCAATATAATATTATTATTCATATCGAAAAAGTCTGCTGAGAGGGCATTAAAAGCTGATGGGGCAAAAGGTTATGCTGTTTTTGGAGTTAGTCGACAACATTTGAAAGCTATTTGTCTCATGTCAAAGGTTTTCAAATGTGAATTAAGAATCATCAGCGTTTTGTCACCCGAATCATATGGAAACTCCCCTCTGTATAAACATTCCTATGACCAAATATTAGCTGAATATGATTTGGAATAATTTTCTTTGTGTGCTTTCCTGGAAATTAATCTTTTATTAAAATAGTAAATTTTCGAAGGGTTGTTTCAAGACTTACTAAGGAGGAAATATGTCTAAAAGGCAAGAAGCAGGACGCGAATTAGAAGATTTTGTAGAAAATGTTTACACAGTTTTGTTGAAAAATGAGCATTTAAAGAATTCAAAGATTGAAAAAAACCACATTGAAATTGGAAACTCAGAAGATAAACATGAGTTTGATGTTTTTTATGAAGTTGAAATAGCAGGAGTGTCTCATAAAGTTGGGATAGAATGCAAAAATCATAATAAAAAGATAGAAAAAGGGATGGTTCAAGAATATTATGGAAAACTTCACGATTGTAATAATGTTATTGGTTTTATGATATCTACTAAAGGGTATCAAAAAGGGGCTAAAACTTTCGGGAAACAATATGGAATAAAGCTAATAACTACTGAAGATTTGCCAAATATATATTCACTATCTCTTACCCATGTGAAATGGCTTTTGCCAGACGAAAATACATATGGGGATCCATTTTGGACTATTATGGAAGTAACTGAAGATGGGAAAAATATAGGTACATGTTATTCACCTAATGAAAAGATAGCACTATTTATATCGAAATATTATCCTCATAGGGAGACAGCACTTAATGGGGCGATAGCATTATTTCTATCGAAAAAATCTGCTGAACGGGTATTAAAAAATACTGGGGAAAATGGTTATGCTGTTTTCGGAGTTAGCCGACAACATTTGAGAGCACTTTACTACACGGCAAAAAATTTTAATCAACCATTTGCAATCGCTCTCAAGTTAGGACTCGAGAAAGATGGCAGGATCCTTATGTTTGAACATTCATATGATCAAATATTCGATAATTTCGATATATAATAATTTCTTTGTCACGAGTATATCAGTTATTAATAATTACCTCAATAGCGTTTTACAATTAGATAATAATTTGCTTTTATATAATTCCATCAATTAGCCAGAGCAACAAATGAACTTTAGCCATCCTCATGCACCCTCCGTGATGCCTCCGACATTCGGTCGGGGGTCGCTGACTTCCGTGATCAAAAAAGGGCACGTACATTTAATCCCTATTACCATATCGTAAACTGTATTCTCTTAAAGCACGTTTTGATGAATACCATACTCTTCCAATCTTGACTGCATCCAAAACTCCCTGTCTGGCTCGTAGGCTCAAGTATTCTTGAGAATATGTAGTTACCTTAGCAAGTTCTTTTAGAGGCAGCAATTCATCAGTTCCACCGAAGATTGACAGATACATTGTAATGCTCTCATCTACAGCTCTAGCAATGAAATTGACAAATGGGGATAGGTTTCCGTTATCTGACGACTTAAGGAGTTTGTAATATTTCCTTTTATCTTCTGTTTTCAGAACAATAGTGGGATAACCTTTGGTAATTAAGTATAAGTTTGTCAGCAAACGTGCTACTCTCCCATTCCCATCTATGAATGGATGAATCTCTATAAATCTATGATGGAGAAAAGCAACAGTTTCAATAGGATGCATGTTACTTTGATCGATTATATTGATCAATTCATCCAATAATATGATAACTTTTGACCAGTCGGGAGGTGTTTTTATCGCACCGGTTATTCTTACATTTTTAGTACGATATTTTCCTGCTTCCTCAAGAATACCAACAGTAACAATTTCATGGATAAGCTGTATAACAACATGATCTATTCCTTTATTGCTTTTAGCGATATCTTCCAATAAATCAAACGCCTTTGCATTATTGGTAGCTTCGAGATGATCCTTTAATGACTTTCCACCGATTGTTATGCCTTCTTCGAGAACAAGTTTTGTTTCTGGAAGTGTTAGGGTATTTCCTTCAATTGCATTTGAATGGTATGTATGGTAAAGTCGAACCTCTTCTTTTAGTTTGTTCACAGCATCGACTGGTATAGGCCGTTTTGAATTCAATATTTGAATTTTTTCATTAATACGTGAAAGGATATTTTCTTGAATTAATGGGGTATCGGTATTGGACATAATTTAACTTATCCGATATAAGATATTATAATATATATCGGTATCGGCAAAATTTTGTATCACCCGATATTCAAGATCACTTAATTCTACAACTGCATTTTTCGTTCCTTAATAGTTAGATCCTGTGCCGGGCACAAAGTTATATACCGTTGGGTTTAGACAGTAAAACTAAAATATCAAGAAAATGCTCACTTCGTTCGCATTTTCTAAGCCTGAAGGAAAGAATATACTTTCCCATACGTTCAAAAACCAGGCTTTTCCCATAAGTCTCACAGGTAAGGATCAATTATGACATTAAAAAACAGCACCGACATTGTACTGGAAACCTGCATGGCAGTGAAGCCTGGAGAAGTTGTTCTGGTAATTACAGATACTGCTACGCATCCTTCAATCGCACGCACATTTTATGACAGGGCTGTAGAGCTGGGCTGTGACCCTATATTAATGACCATGGAGCCCAGGGAGGTACACGGCCAGGAGCCCCCTAAGGTCGTGGCAGATGCATTTGCTGCTGCCGACGTTGTACTGGCGCCCACCAGCAAGTCCCTGACCCATACACAGGCCAAGATCAATGCCAATAAGGCCGGCGTACGTACAGCAACCCTGCCAGGGATAAGCCTTGAGATGATGGAATCGGGCGGCATTACTGCCGATTTCCTGGCAATAAGGGATACTGCTTTTAAACTGAAATCCAGGCTTGGCAGTGTGAATGAAGTGAAGATAACCACCGACCTTGGTACTGATATTGTTTTTAATGTAGAAGGATGTGACTGGAGAGTTGACCATGGTATCTGCCATGAACCGGGTTCGTCCACTAACCTGCCTGCCGGGGAGGTGTTCGTGGCCCCGAAAGACGGCAATGGTATTTTCGTAGTGGATGGTTCCATGGGCGGACTTGGCATCATGGACTCGCCCCTGACCATAAAGATCGAAGACGGGCAGGCCACTGATATTACGGGTGAGTCTTCTGGTAAATTCATTGAAATGATCGATAGCGTTGGACCACCGGGCCGCAACCTGGCAGAACTGGGTATCGGCATCAATCCGGCAGCACATCTCATTGGTAACGTACTTGAAGATGAAAAAGTGGCTGGCACCGTCCATGTGGCCCTGGGTGATAACAGCGCATTTGGCGGTAACGTGGTTGCAGGCATACACCTGGATGGTATCATTACCAGACCTACTGTATATCTTGATGGTAAACCCATGCAACTTCCGGGTTGATATTATAAACGGGAAACAATTCGTGCTGATATCTGACAGGACCCTGATGAGTACATACCAGGGATATTAGATCTCAATGACAGTGAACATATCAGGAACAGTAGACATATCAGGAACAGTAGACATATCAGGAACAGTAGACATATCAGGGATAGTTGATCGTAGATAATGAATCTCTGTATAAACCGATGGTACATACGGTATGTGTTGATGTGTAAAAAACAAGATTTAGGATTAATATAAATAATTTAAAGTTGATAAGATATACATTAAATACGAACAAACAGGGGCAATTCCTTATGCTTAAAAAAAGTCTGATAATCCATAGTGCAGTAAATATAGCTGAGGAAATATCTGCGTCTGCCATAATAATAATGTCAAACGAACTGCCCCTTGATATTGATACCCACATCCCTGTCCTGTTCGCATCCACATCTGCAATGATGGCGGCCGATCATCTTCTTGCAGAAGGGAATGTAGATGAAGGAAAAGATTCCACCGGGCGGCTCCAGGCCATATCCGAGACCCTTTATTACAAGGCAACATTAGGGTCAGAACGCATAAGTGATGCTTCAGCTATTGCATTTATTGCCAATATACTGGCAGCAGACCACGTAGTGGGTATCGTCTCACACGGCGAAACAACCAGTATTGTCGTGCATGACCTGAAGTCCAATCCTGTAGTTAAAGAACTAAGGGCATGCTCAGAAAGGATCAACCTGAATATACTTAAATCAGTCCTGATGATCGCCATGGACCTTGGCGCATATGGCAGGGAAGGAAAGCCAATAGGCACTGCTTTTATAATCGGTGACATGGAAGAGGTAATGAAACGTTCCCACCAGCTTGTGTTAAATCCCTATTTTGGCCATCCAAAAGAAGAACTCAATATCCGCGATCCTGCAAAATGGGAAACTGTAAAAGAGTTTTCCCAGCTGGACGGGATATTTGTCATGGACAAACATGGGTATATCCATGCAGCTGGTCGGTATCTGGATGTAAATGCCAGGGAAGTGGAGATGGTTAAAGGACTGGGCGGTCGGCACGCTTCAGCCGCGGCCATCACACGGGACACAGAAGCTGTAGCGGTCACCACATCAGAGAGCGATGGCGTGGTAAGAGTATATAAAGATGGTATCCAGATAATCGAGATAGATCCCAGGGCCTCAAAAGTATCTCGATACAAGTAGGACAGGGTGTCAACATACCATGGTAAAGAGAATACTAAAAATTCTACTCCTGAGCGCCCTGATAATGATTGCATTCACTTCAAACGGATGTCTTGAAAGTAAAGAACTGAAACAAATTGAAATTGACCCGGGTGATTTTTCTGAGTATGAATTCAAAGTGCCGGAAGGCAACTTCATCAATTCTTCTACATTTTTTTTATATCCGAACAAGACAGTGAGGGCTGTATACACTGTTGTGAACGCACCAAGGCTGGAAGTAGTGGTGCCAAAAGACATTTCTAGTGTCAAGTCCGGAAAGGGACCGGGGATCGATAATCTTGTGATCATTGGCAATACTGGCAGTTTTATGGTTTTTTCAGGTATTAATGAATTTTCAAATATCTCCCATAATGTATCATATTCTGAATCCAGTCGCAATAAAAAAATACAGTTCGAATTTGCAGACACCATCAATGGTTACGTCGCTTACACTTATTACTGGGAACAAAGCCTGTTCTACCATATCCTTTCCAGGAACGAGACCGTCAACGTGGTGCTGCCAGAGGGTTATGATACAGGCAATATAATCTTTGGCTTACTCAAACCAAAACCAGACACCAAACGATTAGACGACCAGAACAGGATGTGGCTAATATGGGATAATCCCAATCCAAAATACCAGTATATCCAGGTAAAATATTACAAATCATCACTACCTACTATAATGGGATTCGTGGGCCTGGTGCTATTGGTGGCGTCTTTGGTCACGGCAATATATTTCAAAAATGAGATACGCAAGTTACGGAAAAAACGGGAAATTATAGATAAAGATAAGGAATAATGATCAGATCACGAATTCCATACCGTCCACACCCAGCGGCCATTCCTTGACGGCCTCCTCATGGGGTGGGAACATGTGGCTGATATGGGTGAACACCACTTTTTTGGCACCGAGTCGTCTGGCAAGTTCTGCAGCTTGCCCGGCGTTCATATGTTTGACCAGGTTGATACCAGGGGGAACGATGGCATCTACTATCATCAGGTCTGCATCCTGCATAATATCCTGGCTGGTCTCAGGTATATCCTTGTTGGTATCCCCGGTTATCACTACTTTCCTGTCACCCTGTCGGATCATAACACCCACCGATTCTTTTAATGGCGGGTGATTGACCGGAAAGAGGGTAAACTCAAGACCAACTAATTCGAAGGGTTCCAGGGGAATTACCTCATTTCTCTTAGGTTTCAGGAATCCCAGGTATTGCAGGATATACTCCAGGGTATCTTTTTGCCCGTATACAGGTACATGGTTCTGGACACGGTGGAAATCACCAAAACCTGCATAATGGTCATAATGTGCATGGGTCCAGATAACAGCATCAACATGATCAAGTCCCTGGGATATCATCTGGCATCTCAGGTCCGGGCTGGTATCTACCAGCACCAACCCCAAAGGTCCTTCCACTAATACCGAGAACCTAAGCCTCTGGCTGGGACCGCCATCAAGTGCGTCCTGACAGGTAGGGCAATGACATCCGATCTTAGGTGTCCCGATTGCATCCCCTGTACCCAGCAATATGACTCTCATATTTCTTCTTCAGCTATGTATTTCAATGAAGTCCTCTTGTTGAACTCGCCTACTGCCCGGATCAAGTCATCCTGATCCAATGCCATACGGTCGGTCATCAGGGCGTTCAGGACACTTTCCCTTATTATCAATCTCATGTCAGAACCCGAATAACCTTCTGTTATTGCTGCGATCTCCCCAGTATCGAACTGTCCCTCGATCTCACTCAAGATGATATTCAGTATCTTTTGCCGCATCTCCTTATCTGGCAGCGGGAAATCTAAAATATCATCAAACCTTCTCCATGCGGCACTGTCCAGGAGCTGAGGATGGTTAGTGGCACCGATTAGCAGGACCCCATGCTTTACCAGGCTGATCTCGTCAATGGCTTTGAGTAGGGAGTTCACGGCTCGTTTCAGGGCTGCGTTTTCGTCAGATGAGCGGGTCTTGGCCATGAAATCAAACTCATCAATAAACAGTATACACGGACTCATCCTTTTTGCCAGGTCGAACACCCGGTCGATGTTCTTGGCAGTTTCACCCAGGTACTGGTCTGTGATCATGGATAGCCTGACCTCCAAAAATGGCAGTTTCAATTTAGCTGACATGGCCCTGGCAGTGGAGGTCTTGCCAGTGCCTGGTGGGCCTACGAATAACAGTTTCCCTACCTCTATAAGGCCGATCCTTTTAAGGTAGTCCTTGAACTGTATGGCCTTGACCATCTTTTCCACTTCATCCTTCTGGTCCTGGTTAAGTACCAGCTTATCAATGGTCTGCTCAATTTCTTCCGGCACGGTTATATGTACCAGTTTAAGCAGGTTTTCAGCTTCTTTTTCAGTGCTGATCTGCGCTATAAGTGAATCAACCCACTGCCGGCTGACCTCTTTTGGCTCATTTTGTCCAATTGCTGCTTCATAACTTACATCAAGGGAATCATAATTTTCATAAAAATGTGCAAGCACCGGATTGTTCTTGATATATTCCACTCCATGTTCATGTTTAGCCAGCCATTTGACACCGATATCAAAAACGGTAGGTCTTATTTTCTGTCCAAACTCTTCATATTCCATAAATGGTAAGGAACTTGCAATCTCCTTTGGGTCATGAATATCAAGAAGTTCTTCCAGATCCCTGGCAGTGACATTCATAGGCCTTAGTACCGTTTTTTCCTTTATGTCCCAGTAGTGTTTCCTAAGTTCAGAGGGGAGGTCGTCTGCTTTCAAATCGTTGGTCCTGTTATATATCTCAGCTGTCAGGACCAGGGCGGTCGTTTCCAATTTTTTATCATGCATCAAGCATCAAATCCAAATTATAAAGTAAAAACTCTATAAGGGTTGTATTGAAGTAAATAATTTTCCAATAATTTCCAGACGATTCAAGAAAAAAAGGAAAAACAGGACAACTATAAAGTACAACTTTTTCCAGTATTTACTGAAATGTTGTCCCTACAATGTGGTAATAGTATACGAATGCTAAATAAATATAATCTATAAAATTACAATAAATATTTATTGGTTGGTTGTTTACTTTATTGGTTTATCTCATTTTCCGCTTTTTCTGCAAGCTGGTTCATTCGTGCAGACGTCCTTCCAGTACCTGAAAATTCGTCATCTGAAATCACACTTGCAATTTCGCCACCTAAAACAAAAATGGCATGCTTATGCTCAGCCTTACTCCTATGAACATGAACTGGACTTATACCTAAGTTGTCATAAATACTAAAACCATTGTCCGATCCATTTTCTTCAAAGTACTTTTTCATTTGCGTCATTAGAGTGTGAAGCTGGATTAGTTCTTCTTTGTGCATTTATTCTCATCCTCCAATGTAATTGACTGTTGATGTGGTCTACGCGTATCTTCCACATTTGTTTCAATCCTTGTACTGACCAGTACAAAAAGGGTTTTGTAGGAGTGTGACTTCCTATCAATCTACCTTAAAGTTTTCTAAATAATTTTCACGATTAATCTAATCGTTATATCCCGTATCTCTGCTCTGGGAGGCTTCATTTGAAAAATGACCAAAACACAAGATTAAAACATATTGCTTGCTATTAACTTCAATATATGCCATATGCAGTATATGACCGGGATGCATTTGTAACACGCACTGGTCTGGGTCCTGATATGAAAGTGTTGAGCATAGGCCCGGATTATATTGCAGCAAGACAGGTCGCAAGAAGTGTGGAAACAGATGTAGCTGTAGCTGTTTTGGATACGGGACAGGCCCAGGGCATACGCAGCACTTCAACAAACAAAGTGGCTCCTGTCGTCACAAAATACAGCCATCAGCCCTTCAAGGGCAATTGCTTTGACATTATCTTCTCATACCATGCTGTGAACTATATACAGCCAGGCGAGGTCCCGGGACTGTTTAGAGAGGCAAATCGCATATTGAAAGAGAACGGCAGGTTTGCATTAATGGTCTGGTCGCAAAAACCCACCAATAAGGCACAGTTATCACATTTGATGCTGCTTTGGATTCTTGAGAAGCTAGGGATTTTATATTTGCACAAATTTGGTGAGATATCCAGATGGCTGGAAGGAGCAGGGTTTGAAGAGATAACGATGGAGCTGGTGAGCCGGAATATAACAGTTCCGGATAACTGGGTACGTACACACTTGAAATGGCCAGAACACAGCACAGACAAATATTCAGGAAAAAAGGTAACTGTCTCTTTTGATACTGACAAAGCAATTGAGGATTATAAAACACATGTGAAGGAACACGGTGAGGAATTACTGCCCTCAATACAGTTTACGGGCCGGCGTAGTGCTCTCAGGTATTGACATTCTGTAATATAATTGCCCCACTATGTAAATGCCTTATAATGTTAGTGCCCTTTAACATAAATGCAAAAATTGAAGTATGAAACTCACAAATAAGGAGCTTACTAAATAAAACGAGGATTTGATTTTGTTTCCAACTAAAAAAGTACAATCTCTGATAGGTCAGAAAATCCAGGTTGAAATGAAAGGGGGCAAACACATCCTGGAAGGCACTTTAGAAAGCTCCGATGAATATCTAAATATGCACTTAACAAGTACGGTTGAGATCGTTAACGGTGAAAAATCTACTTCCCTGGGGTCTGTGGTATTGCGGGGTAACAATATTATTATCATCAATCCGATTGAGAATTAGGGTTCCTTGCTAATGTTGAACGTAAAAAGGTGGTGTGGCGTACTTTTATGTCAGAAGAAGAAATGATCGAATTGATTAAATCCAACAGGGAAGGCATTCTGCAAAGTGATGTCAGGAAAACCCTTGGGATAGACAGCAAGAAGTGTTCAAGGCTTGTTAGTAAACTGATGAAAAAACACCAGATACGCAGGGAGCCTGAATTGGCCAAGGGCAGGAACACTTTCAGGTTGTATCCCCTGGTATTTGCCGGTCCCAGTGAAAAACATAAAAAGCTTCTTGCTAAGGGTAAGTTCAGCCCCTGTACCGGTTGTACCATGGATTGTTCCCCTGAAACCTGTTATTTGCTAAACGAGTGGATATATGCCGTTATTGAAGAAGAATCTTAAAGGCTGTATCCACGGCAAGCCAGGGGCTTTTTGCAGTCACTAATCCTTCAATATCCCATCCGCCCTCAAGTGACACTATGGTTTTTCCCATTTTCATGCCCAGGGCGATTTCGCACAGTGTACCGTATTCTCCTGCCACAGCTATCAGGATGTCTGATGAACTGACTACGATTGCGTTTCTTGCATGGCCCATGTTTGTTACTATTGTTATGTCCACGTAAGGGTTGGCATCCTCTTTGCGGGAAGTGGGCACTATCCCCACAGTTGTCCCGCCGGCATCCTTTGAACCCTGGCAGGCAGCTTCCATGACGCCACCCAGGCCCCCGCATACCAGAACCGCACCCCGTCTGGCAATCTCCTGGCCGACTATGTATGCTGCGTGTGCTTCTTCCGGGGTGCATGTGCCTGCCCCGATGACGCCGACCTGGAATTTTCTTTCCTGTGTCATGATATGTTATATCCTGCGCCGGGGTGATAATATGTTTTATCCTGAATTAAGGTGATGAAATTTTTATAGTAAAAGAGACTTTTTAATTTTTTCTGGTCTTTTAAACTATAACGAACCACAGATGAACACGGATGAACACAGATTTCGCATGCAATATCCGTGTTGATCTGTGTTCATCCGTGGTTAATAGAACTGATTAATAAGTATAATCAAAAAATAATAAAAAGTCTCTGACAGAAAGGCAAAAAGCAGGCTTTTTTGCAATCAGTTGAGTACAATACTGGTGCACTTTTCCTTTATCTCACTGAGTTTCAGGTTTGCCAGATTTCTTGTGTTTTTGTGCATGAGTGGTGAATGCTTGCGTATCAGTTCTCCATTATCCGCAAGAAGCTGTTTGAGTTCATGTCTATCATCACAGGAATTGATTGTTTTTAGCAGTTCAAGGAATGCCTGCGGATTCCTATCATCCTTTTTGCCATCCTCTGCAGATTTGAATTTCTCATTTTCTTCGAATATATGGATGAGCTTGTAGGTAATGGGCACCGGTCCCATCTGGGTATCCCTTGCAGGATTAAACTTCATGTTCAATTGCGCCATCTGGATGAACTGTTCATATACTTTATTCCTATCAACTTCGATAGTTTCGATGATGGCATCTTTGCGCTCCTTGTATGAATCCTTATCAAGTGTCATTATTACCCCTGAATCCCCGCCCATCATATTTTCATCATCACCATATGTGAATATTCCACTTGCCATGACGTATGCCTTATTTCCTGCCCCTCTCGGATTGTCAATCTCTGTGTGTCCGATCTTGTGGAATCGTTTTGTACCGGGGTTGGTCTGGGGAACAAGGATGACATTACATGCATCAGTTATGCGTTTTCGCAAATCGTCGTTTAAAAAGTCGAAGCATATCATAATCCCAAAGGTCACTTCATCGTTTAACTTGAATATCCGGTTCAGGGAACCGTGGGTTATGCCTTTCTCGTTGAATAATTTGCGCTCTTCTTTTGTAGATAATATCTTCTCTGTATGATACATCTTTTCAGAGAAAGGTATGATTACAGGCGATATGTTCTTTCGAATGTCATGATCAACGAATTTATCATGAAACATACCATCGTATTCAACGAGGGTCTCATCGGTGATGTAATGTGAGCCTGCCACAATAACGATACTGTTTTCATCCGAATACTGTTTCATTGCAGGCAGATAATGGGCTGGTATTGAAAATTCCGGGAATACGATAAGGTCTGTTTCTCCCTTGACTGCATCCAGTATCTGTGTGAGCTTCGCAGAATATACATCATTATCCTCGATTATAATCACACTGCCTGCTTTGTTGAGATGATATTTCAACTGGACTATGGCGATATTGAGCATTCCGTCCGTGATGCCGCGTTTGCAGTCATGTTCAAGGAAATGGACATCAAAAGGAACACCACCATACATTATTTCTTCAGAGTATGTTATTTCTCTTGTCACATTCCTACCTTTTTTTGTGATGAATGTGATGGTTTCATCTTTTGTCTCAGATCTATGCTCTAGGTGTATTCGATTGCGCTTTCCAAGGGGTTCATCAAAAACGACCCTGTCACCTGCTTTTATTGTGAGTTTTCCCTGCACCTTTTCCGGTTCATCGAATGTGACATGCAGTGTCCAGTTGCTATACTTCACTTCGGGGTTGAAAGGTTCCTCAAGGTATATCCTCATGGCAGCAAGCGTATCCGGATGCTCTGCCCCCAGTACCCTTCGCCTTATTTCCAGCACCTGCTCTTGTATTTTTCGTGCGCCTTCCATGTCACCCTGAGCCCGGAATGTTTCAGCAAGGTTGTTCATGGACGTAAGCGTGTTAGGGTGCTCTGACCCAAGAATAGTCCTTCGTAATTTGCATTCACGTCTTAATAAGTTTTCTGCAGAGCCATAAGCACCGCGAACATGGTCAAATCTTGCCACCCGTTCCATAAGGTTGGCTGCCTGAATATCATCACTCCTGCTCATCAGTTCTCTGGCATGGGTCGCAGCCAGCCTGAGCTCATCATGGACCAGAGGATCGTCTGCCCGGGAAAGCTCGCTGGTTAGTGCCTGAAATGCAGCAGTCTGCAACTGGTTTGCACGTTCCGGTTGGCTGTCATGAAACCGCACGGTCCGGGATATTAGGGTATGGACAGACCTGGCGCCCGTTTCATCTTCCACCCGTTCTGCAAGGGACAGATTCTCTGCCTGGTCAAGGCCCAGTACCACACGACGGCGTCCTTCAGACTCATCCAAACCATCCACTTCAGAAAATACCGTTGAAATGAGTGAAGCAGGTATAGGGGCCACTGCAAGCACCGAAGCCAGCCGCAGGAAGTCCAAACCTTCAGGTCCCAGGCGCTCAATGCTGCGAATGAGAGTACTGGCAATGCTCCTTTCATGTCCATTGAGGAGACCTCCTTTCAGTTCGGCTGCCAGTTCCAGTTCATCCCGTGTGGGATTGACAAGATCGTTCCTAAACTCATCAAAAGATTGAATCCCCTCCAACGCATGGAGTGCTGCTCCAGTCACGTCAAGGGCAAGGGCATTGTAACCCAGGTCCTCAATGAGATGGAGTGCAGCATCCTCTTCTTCTTCCCCCGCTGGTTTTCGCCATGAAGTGAGAAGTTCCCATGCCTCATCAGGTGCCAAGACATTCAGCAGTATCAAATGACTTAGGGAATTATATTCTTTGGTACGGGTCGTGATGAGTGTTTTACCCAGCGGATGAGGAGCAAGCCATCGCTCCAGAGTTTCCACATCCATGCCTGAAGGTATATCATCCACAATCCAGAGGAAAGGATCATTGTTTCCAAGTTCCCTTGTCAAGTGTGCTTCGATCTCTTCAGGACTTCTGTCCTTCACCGGGATGCTGTAAGCCTCTGCAATATCCCGGATCTGGCGGATGCGCTCAGCCTCCCGCTCATCCGGTCCCATAGCGGTTTTCACATCGTCATTCCCAAAGCCCCTTAGCCAGAACACACCACCTGGAAAAGCTGCTGCATAACGAAGAGCATACTCTTCAGCCAGCAGGGATTTGCCCACACCTCCCATACCATGGATCTGGACAGTTGCGCCTGTGGTTCCTGTGATGATGGGGACCTCAGCACTATGGAGGGATGAATGGATGTGCCACATATCTGGGAGCCTGCCAACGAACCTGTTTGATCCGGTTCCTTTCTTGCCGAACCATCGTGGCAGGATGAGGGTCCTGATCTCACCAATGGTGCCTTTAATTGCAGACACATGGTTCGCCACACTGGTGGCAAGATTATTAATGCCCTGCTGATCAGCAGGCGTTATCTGGAAAAGTTCATCCCTGAGTTCTACCGGATGAATATGATCGGCATTTTCCTCGGGATTGATAATAAGAACTCGCTGCCGTGGGTCAACTTCACGCTGGGCTGCAATAAATGCAGCAGTCAATTCCCACTGGGAATGATGGGAGTGCGCATAGTTATGGGAATAGTATGCCATGAATACTTTGGAATGTGCAAGTCCCTTTATTATAGATTGGTGAATGTTAGCGTAGTCGCGAATTTCACTTTGGTCTATCCTGATGTTCAATCCCTGTGCCTGAAGAGCTTTAAGGATTTGGTTTACTTCATCAGAATCCCTGTGGGGATAACTGAAGAAAATATCATATGTTTCTTTTTGTTTACTTATTTTGGACAGCTTATACTGATCACCCAACAAAGTCTTAAGTTCAACTTCTTCTGACTCTACAGTCAATAAAAAAAATTCACCAAGATTCAAACGAATCGGTGTAGTATGTTTTTGACCTGACTTTTCTACCCATGAAACATCAACTCACAAGGGATTTGTCGCTGGCACCTCAAGTGTCTCAGCACCTTCCATTGAATCCAAATCCCCAAATTCGATTCCAGCATTTATGAAACGCACTCCGATTTTAACTCTTCCCAGATTAGAAGGCACAAATAAAGATATCCAATCAGGTGTAGGTGCCGAAGTTGCCGATTCCTGAATGCTTAAAAAGGCATCAGCATCACCAAAACGTAAGCTTGCCCCCAAATCAAGCATCTGGGTGATTTGCAATTGATGAATCGAATCAGGAAGATTGGGTAAAGCCCGCAAGACCCAATGTGAAACACCGTTTTGACCTTGCTCCTGAACCATCGCAGCTAGAATTCTACGAAGGAGATTTTCAATTTCAGGGTCATTTGAATCCTTCAGAGCTCGCCATGTGATCTCTTCTTCTACAAAAAGAGCTGGAGAAATACTTCCATGAACCTTCCTGAATACTTCATACCATGCATCATTGAGTAACTCCACGTGACTCGCAAGTCGCTGTCGTAAAATTTTGGTAATTTCTGGATAGAAGACAAATCCAAGCATATTTCTAGTTTGCACTAGAGGGCTAAACCACAGGTCAGCCTCATCACCAGCATTAGCCTCTGGAACTAGGGTCAATCGTGCCATACGAAGCAGTTCAGGTTCTACACGTATAGCTATAGAGACCACTTCAGCAATTCGAAGAGCGTTGGGATTGGTACTTTCAAACTTATTTATCAATAACTGGTAATCTCTTATCATCCGTACTCCCCTAAGCTTCCAACGCTTTTTTAACAATTTGTTGAATGGTAGAAGTCGAAGTTGTTCTGTCCCACTGTATAATTGTCATGGCGTCATGAAGTGGTTTTTGCCATCGTGCTGGGGGATAAGGAACGAATGCTACAAGAGAACAACCAGCTTTTCGAACAATGGCAGCAAAGCGAAGCAAATCACTCACTCCTGCTCTATTAGAAATATATGGATTGTGCAAAATTCCAAGGTCTGTTATGAGTAAAACTGTTGTTCTGCTGGCTGGGGGGTGATAGTCTGACCAGTCATCACATTTTGCAGCTCTTACTCCCCATGACGGACAACCCATAAATTCCATTATCTTGGTTCGATCCGATCCAGCAACCTTTCTGATAGCACTTTTTAGATGTGTTTGGTCCTGGTAAAATGGTTCCAATGCTTCACTTCTATCTATAAGAACCTGAACTCCATGGACCATTGTAGGCAATGGACGCCTTGGAATTTGTTTCAATGGCTCGTTTATTGATATCCGGTTTATGATTTCATCAATTTCAATGGATCCGAAATTTTTGTAAGTGGATAGGGCACTGATCAAGATTGCACGAGTCCAGTTTGGAAGGAACAAAGTCTGCAGAGGATAGGAAGTCGTACAACCACCGGAACCTTCCGTACTTTTCAAGGGTAAAGGATTATGAAACCATGCTGGAGGGGCGACGTGTGATTTTTCAAGAGGTATAAGTGCTGAAGGATAACTAGTTTCAGCGGGTTTCTTAGAAGTTTCATATGGAGTGAAATGCGGAATCGTCTCGGCTTTGGTTGTTTGCTCATTTTTTATAGTAATCGAATCAGAAACCTCCTCGTAATGTTCGCTTTGCTCAACTTCTGCAAGTTTTGATTCCAAACGCATGCCTAAAATCTCAACAATTGCATGCATAGCCTCTTCATCAGAGGGTGAGAGTTTATCCAAAGCCGTAATCAAATCGGCCAATGAATTTGGATGAGGATCTGTCAAAATTATCCTCCTTCGGTTCTACCATGTTTCCAAACAGTAACCTTTTTAAGCATATCCCATGTATTGGAATTGGGTTTAATTTCTAATTTAATACAAGCCTTCACAGTATCTATAAATTCTGCAGGGCTGGGTGTGGAAGATTGTATCGAAGACATTTCTATATTTTGTTCACTTTCGGCAACATTCAATAGGTTGGCGACCTTATTGACGACGTCTATATGTTCCTCACCAAAATGCGCTTTTCCAACCTCCAGCAAATCTGGCTTTGACAATTGTAACTCAACACACCGCCGCAAAAAAGCCGGTGGGAGGTCACGTTCATCATTTGTAGTAATAATGATCAGAGGAGGTTTATTGCACTCGACTTTTGTACCAGTCCCATCAACCTCAAAATAGAGAGAACCCAAGGGAACTAGAAGGTTGTTCGGCACATCAGGATTAGCTTTATCAATTTCATCTAGTAAAACGACAGATTGTGGATGATTAATTCCACGATCTTGTTCTTTTGGTGTGTTTGAATGCCTTGAAGAAAAAGCATTTTCTTCTTGCTTCTGTGCACTTTCATGATCAAATGCCCACCAAAGAACACCTGGTTTAATATAATGAGTAAAATCGTCTTTTAACGTTTTTGCTTGTGCATCCTGAAGACGACGGAGCATGTCGACTTCCCAAAGTAAATCACGGGCTTGTATGCGAGAAGAGATCACCATCTGCCGAATAAGAAAGAGCGATTACTCGCTCTCCCTCTTCTAAGAACCGGACTTGCGACTTTAATCACATCCGGCTCAAGCCTTTCATAACCCGTTATGTATTGGGCAGCAGTTAACAATTCAATGGCTTTATTGATTTAAGACTACATTATTCATACAAATGAACAGTTGTTCATTTCAACTCCAAACGTTTTAGGCTTGTTAGCCTTCTTCCGAGCATGCAATTTAATTTTTCGCACATCGAAATATTCTTTGTCAAGGTAGGGATTTCTATCAAGTTTGAGACGTGTATGTCTTACAATCTTTGTATCTGAAAAGAGCTTTAGCTTGGTCTTTTCTGTATAAAATACCCAGTTCCGGGTCCCTTCACTATGCCAGTATCTCCTGGCTATCCAGGACCTGGACTTATTGGGATGTCTCCTTTTTGCCCATCTCCAGAGCATATTCCACATTCTATAATCAAGTTTACAAAATATGTCATTGGAAACTACTGATTGATGGTAATTTGTCCATCCAGTAATAATGGGATTCAGAGATCTAATGATATTCTCCTGCGTCCATGCCTTTCCATCTTTGATAATGTCACTTATTTTTCGTGTAACACTATCAATAGACTTCCTGGATGGCTTAATGAGAAGTTTCCCCATATATTTTCTAAAGTT
>Ga0255420_10026_pt1 | contig 33031 bp, 22 predicted proteins | sample ANMaggSeSYBR02I3_FD_182630 | JGI IMG/M metagenome (GOLD analysis project Ga0255420, IMG submission 182630) | Sediment cell enrichment communities from methane seep in Santa Monica Basin, California, United Staets - ANME aggregate JGI... | ecosystem: Environmental > Aquatic > Marine > Cold seeps >...
ACCAGCTTCATCTAATTGCGAATTATTTAAATATTATTGTGTACACAATAATTGTTATGACAATAAAATCTGAGTTCATCAACAGAAAAGATGAACTAAAGTATCTTGAAGAGGAGTACAATAAACAGGACTTCAGGTTCATTTCAGTTGTCGGGCGGCGGCGGCTTGGGAAAACAAGGCTCATTCAGGAATTCATAACAAACAGGTCAAACTACAATTACTTCCTTGTGCCTGAGCTTAACGACATGGATGCCCGGCTTGAGCTTTCAGGAAAATTCCACGAGAGCTTCGGACTGAGCTTCATCGGGACACCATCATGGAACGAAATATTCGAAAAGCTCTTCGTGCACTCTCAGAACAGGCAGATGATAGTGATATTTGATGAATTCCAGAGGTTTTTTAATATCAACAAAGGCATTTATTCATTGTTGCAGGAATTCATAGACCGATATGCAAAAGATTCAAAAATGTTTCTGATAGTTTCAGGCTCATCAATAGGCATGATGCACAAGATATTCGATCATGCATCCCCCCTGTACGGTAGAAGGACCGGGCAGCTTTATTTCCAGCCGTTTAACTTTTTTGCATTAAAAGAGTGGTTTCCTTTGTTCCCCACGGACAGGCTTGTTGAGATATATGCGATATACGGCGGCACTCCGAAATACCTCGAAGACGTTGAAAGCAGGGACGTCATGGCAAACATACAACGTATGCTGTCCGGAACAGGCATTCTCTACAACGAGCCCGAGATCCTGATAAAAACTGAGATATCAGACAGTTATAGCTACTTCAACATCTTAAAAAACATCTCAAAGGGTGTATCGAGATCGTCAGAAATTGCCGCTAGCTCCGGCTTAAAAACGACTTCGATAGACTATTATCTTAATGTCCTGATCAACGATATGGATATCCTGAAAAAAGAGATCCCGGTTACAGAACAGGAAAAAAGCAAAAAAAGTATCTACCTGATAAAAGACAATTTCTTTAGATTCTGGTTCAGGTACATATACCCGAACTATTCCGAGCTTGAGATAGGAAACACTTCACGTGTGATGGAAAAGATAACTGCGGAATTGAACACATTTACAGGTAGATCGTTTGAAGATATAGCGCAGCAGTTTTTGATAGAACTGAACAGATCAAATAAACTCCCTTTTGTTTTTGGGAAGATCGGAAGGCAGTGGGGCAGGTTCAGGGGTGAGAAAGGGAAGAATACCTATGAAATCGATATTGTTGCTTTGAATGAAAATACAAAGGATATCCTGTTTTGTGAGTGCAAATGGGAGAACAAAAAGACGGATGCTGGTGTTTTAGAGGATCTGCAAAAGAAATCTGGATTCGTTAACTGGTATCCCGGGGAAAGAAAAGAATATTTTGCAGTGATATCGAAAGCTGGTTTTACGCGCAGGGCAGAGAAGTTTGCAGAGCAGGAGGGGTTTTTGTTGTTTGATCTGGGAGATTTTGAAAATATTGCGGATGCAGATTTTTGAACAGAGCTCAAGTGCTTTGAAAACCTGGGCCTGACCTTTGATGTGGGGCATGTCAATACCAACGCAAGGGTAGATGAATTCATTGATAAATGTCTTGACAGGGTTGTACATGTGCACCTGCACGATAACCATGGTATGAGAGATGAGCATCTGCCTGCCGGATAGGGGACTGTTGACTGGAAAAAAGTGTGCCATACGATTCAAGATCTTGATGTAAGGTTCATACTTGAATCACAGTCCATAGAGGAGGGAAGGGCAAGTATTGGGTATATTGCAGGTGATTGAAGCGACAATGTATCATTTTCCAGTTATTTTTCAGAAACGATTTACACAGATTGACGCTGATTTGATGTTCATCTACAGACTTGATGGAATGTGCACGATTTGCGCAGGTGCAAGCATATGTCCATGGTGAGTTATTTTTTTCATGGTGTCTCTCTGTACTTCCTGTGCTAATTCTGAACCGTTCCGGAAGACAATAAACTCCAGATATAAATGGAAAATGATATTTATGATGTGCACATATTGATTTGTAAGTACTTAATAGTGGGAGGATTCAAACTGGTGATATGAACCGTATGTCAGTTTTTATCAGCTTTATTTTAATCACATAATGTAACAACATGAAGACGATCTCAGTGTCAGCCAATACGCATTTATGATTATATGATTCAATACACTGATATCACAATCATAGAAGGTAAAGAGCATGAATAGATCCCCTGCAAAAGAACCCGCTGCGAAAAGAGACCTTTCTGCCAGCCGCAGCAGGAAAAGTACATATTCTGCTAAAAATTTACCTAAAAGCCGTCTAAACTCTCTAATAGGCGTAACAGGCAGTGCGCTTTCACCCGACACTATTGCAACTCGCCTGAGCCGCTTGCCTCCCGCCAACCGCGCACCGACGCTGCGCGTGCTGCAGCGCACACGCGGCAACCGGAGTGTACAGCGCATGGCAGCAGGAATCCAGGCAAAACTGATAGTGGGACAGCCCGGTGATGTTTACGAGCAGGAAGCAGACCGGGTGGCGGATGAAGTGATGCGGATGCCGGAGCCTCAGGTGCAGTGGCAGGCAGAGGAGAATGAAGAAAACAAAACACTTCAGACAAAACCGCTTGTTAATCAGATTACACCATTAATCCAAAGAGAGGTTGAAGAAGAAGAGATGCTTCAAGCAAAAAGCAGGGAAGATGCAACTTCTGAAGTTACTAATGATCTTGAATCGCAGATCAAAGGCGGAGGGCGGCCTCTGGCAGAATTTGAGCGTGCTTATTTTGAGCCGCGGTTTGGAACTGATTTCAGTCAGGTAAAGGTGCATACGGGTGCGCAGGCGGCTGAGTCTGCAGGGGCTGTGAATGCTAAAGCTTATACACTGGGGCATGATGTGGTGTTCGGGGGGGAGCAGTATGCGCCCGGAACGGCAGTAGGGCAACGGTTGCTGGCACATGAGTTGACGCATGTTATTCAGCAGCAGCATTCTTCGAATAGCACTACAATCAATCGCTACCCAAGGGGCGCATTGGAGGAATGGACGATTGCCAAAGGGAATAAAATTGAGTATAAGAAGGTTCCTCCGAAGCCAACAGGGATCGGACAAATTCTGGATGCATTTTTTTCAGAGTCTACAACAGAACGTATTTGGATCATGGATGAGAGTGACCAGTATACAGATCGAGTGCGTCAATGGAAGCCTGTGATAAAACCATTAAAAGGTGTAAAACGTGATCTGGAAGAGAATTGCGAAAACTGTAGGCAGAATCATATGACTGACCCTAGTTGGAGACCTGGACCCATCGATCAGCCGGCAGGAGACGAAAATGCATGGGGTCGTAAAGGTAAAGGTATATGTGTGAATAATCATCTAGGGACAGATCCAGTGACCGCAGGAATTGCATACATAATTTACCGCTCAACCGGTAAGCAAACAGATAAATTGCACACCAGTGCAATTGGTACCTTTTACTTATTTATTACCGCAGATGAGATTGATTGCACCCAAAGGACGAGTAGGCTTCAGGTTTGGATGTACAATTGTATGGATCAAGATTCATTCGGTCGTTTTGTCGAAGACTTCCCAGAGAGTGGTATGGCCACGCAGCATATGTGGTGGAATTGGACAGAAGAACATAATTGGGGTTCGACCCCTGGTAGTGGGGGTGAGCACGATGGTAGTGGGGAATATAAAAATTTCGTGCTGGGTCCTAATTGATAGAAGAGGAGCACCTGCAGTAATACTTCCTACTGGTCACACCGGAAGAGGTTGAATTTTGCACGCGTGTTGTAGATATCCCAAACATAAAGGAATTGGGGGCCGAACATCACTGGATTCGTACTCCAAACATAGAACGAGGAATAGGAAAGCGGGGAGGTGACGTGCCTGTGGAAGAGGAGAATAATACGCTCTATACGGAAGTCACGGACCATACAGGGCAAGGCGATGAGGGGGGCTCAACATGCACTCCAGTAACAGAGATTGGGTCCCATCCGGAATGGGCAAAAGTTAATCCCGAGTGCGTGGAGGGAAGACTGACGTTGGGTGAAGAGCAAGGGGTGTGGATACCAGGAATCAATGATTGTCAAACGTTTGTACGTGATGTTCTGAATGACTGCTCCCCACCCAGTGCTTCTGACATTTGGCGGGAACGTCTGAACGAATACCAGCAATTCCCGCCATGGTTGTAAACGCATACAAACGGTTGTTTGTTTATTCATCTATTCGTAAACATTTTATGATATCGCGTGCTTTTACTTGCCACGTTATAAGGAAAATCAACGACAAGCGGCGATATTATTCCAGACGGCTTGGGTGAAGATAAAATAAGAGACCGGGAATTGCTGAACGAATTCTACAATAATCCATACGTCATTGTGGGAATGGGTGGACCGTAGGCGTTGCAGTATACCGCTATCTAAATTCAACAACCTTATCTTTTTCATCAAAACATACTTTAAACATCTCAAAAATCGTTGGCTGTAGGATTTGCCTAGTTAGAGATTGTCGGAAAAGTACCTAAAAAGCGCCTAAATTGAAACTTCCAGAAATATTGTTAAAACTAAATCACTATGCTGCGCCCGGTCAAGTTTAGACAGCAAAGCTGAAATATTCGAAAAGTAGGCTTTTCTGACAATCTCAGTTAGGCATTATTCAGCAATTTCCGCTAAGATTATAAACGCATACAGCTAAAGGGTTATTAAGGATTACTATTTTATACTTTCGTAGGCATTATGTATAATATTGAGTGATAAAGCTAATAATTCTAAGTAATTATTAGCAATCTTCGAATTTTAGGGATGGAATTATTTATGAGTCAAATAAAACTTAGAAAAAATCTGAACGCTGATGCATTATTCAGTCAAGTTCGTTCAGGGTTTGAGAAAATACCAGACCATCGATCAAAAAACACCAAAATATCGCTATCCGATGCACTTATGTCGGGTTTTGCCATGTTTTCGCTTAAAGATCCTTCTTTGCTCGCTTTTGAAGAAAGACAATCTGAAGATACAAACTTAAAGCCGATCTACAAAATAACTAACGTACCTTGCGACACCCAGATGCGCACAATCTTAGATGAAGTTGACCCTGCTGATATAGAGCCTTCCTTCAATCATATTTTCCGCAATCTCCAACGTGGGAAGGTTTTGGAACCAATGGTGTATCCACTTCAAATCTAAGGGTAACTGACTCTCTATTGAAATCGAAAATCTGTTAAGGCACTTAATTTAGATAATCCAAATATGCATTTTACCATGCTCTTTGAAGTGGATACGGTTTACTGATGAAATGGAAGAAGTAATATTAAAAAGATTCACTTTTGGAATTTACCTGCGGAAAGTGAGTTTTATGGATTCAAAAGGAAACATTTGGTTATTCTTGAGGATTCACCGCCGTCTTGATGAATAATTTGGCAACGTACCTTTGAAAAAACGTGATTTAAGGATAAATATGATTTGGACTCCCTTCTACTGGTAGGTATATCATTTTTGGCGATTTTCTTTGTGGAATTTAAAATATATTAATTCAGTGAATTATGTTTCAAATATTTTATACTTTCTGCATGCCTGATGCAAGACTAAAAGTTCAATAAGTAAGATTAAAAAAATGCGGTGGGAGACAAAACGGGAATTGCTGGGCATTATTCATTAATTGTAAGACGTATTTCCAGAGAAAAACGTCGTCTTCCCCCGATTATTAGCAGCGATTCAAACCCATTTAGGCGCTGCTTAATAACTATCTCTGGTGTCTATAAGTCGCAACAGGGTCCCTCGCCTAAGAAAGAGTTTGAGGATATCTCGTATGAGACTCGTACCGGCAGCGGAATCGTGAACGGCGGAATAGTAAAAAGTGGCAGAGATGGTGGACTGACTGTCTTGCTTGCGAAGGCCTTTATTTGGATGGCCCATAGGATTGGAACACAACCCCTGATCGATGGAAAGATATAGTGTACTGGAGGTGACGGAGAACCAAATATCGGGTTAGGCCCGATTATAACGGTGACGCTTCTCCTTGTAGAAAGATTCATCAGCTCAATGGCCGTACTATATGGTGTACGATTTTCTAGTATGATGGCGATAGTCGTTCCGGCATTAAATATCAATTCAGTGCTCGCTGAAACGCCATATATGGTACCCCCAGGCCCTCCAGGACGCAGAAAAGTCGAACAACGTCCAAACATCAGAGCCGGCGGGGTCTTGGAAGTAGGCGGTTTGTATGGCGGCACGATTTTGTCTGGTGGAGCATTCTTTTTAGGGGGCAAGTTCACATGGCACTTAGGTGCTGCCTTAACGTCAGGAATTGAGCCAAATGATTCCCGATTATCCCGATATATCTGCAACACTGATTGATCGAGGCGAAGCCCAAGACCTTCTTTGAAGATGATAGCGGGTGTATCGGGCAAAGAATCATTCAGGAAAACAGCATCCTGTCCTTCAGGTACGTGCTTCCAGCGCACGGTTCCACGCTCAGTTGCCATTCGCGCAGAAATGGCTAAATCATCGCCAAATATGCCTATGATCTGTCCTGAGTCGACCGCCTGAAACAACTCGACCGCATCTCTAGTATCTTCTTTGGAACCATGAAACAGTCGTAATAAAGCAAACTGGGCCCGAACATCAATGCAAGGGTGAATGACGGAGGACGGGAGGTCTCGGCCCCTCACTTGTGGAAAGATCATCGGTCCTGCTCCACGAACTTGCTGCTGCACCATGTGGCTCAACTCATGTGCTAGCAGGCGCTTTCCTTTGTTTGTTCCCGTGGAATATTCGCCCGGCCCAAAAACTATGTTTCGTCCGATAGTGAAAGCTTTGGCATTTATAGACTGGGCTAAGTCCGCAGCATTTGTATCGTCATGCACCCGGACCTGGCTGAAGTCTTGGCCAAAACGTGATTCAAAGTAATTACGAACAGTCTTTGATAATGGCTGGCCTCCTTCTTTCAGGGATTGAATACGGGATTCAATATTGGAAGTGACTTCTGTAACCTGAGATGAATGTGCTTTAGTCTGGAGGAATTCTTCTCCTTCTTCCTTCTCTTCCTTAACTTGCCTTTGAACCAAAGGAGTTACTTTCCCCATAATCGGCTTGGTTTGGATTTGCTCTTCTTCCTCTTTCGCCTGTTGCCGCACCCCCGGCTCAGGCATCCGCATCACCGCATCCGCCACCCGGTCTGCCTCCTGCTCATACACATCCCAGGGCTGCCCTATCTTCAATTTAGCCTGTAAGGTCCCTAATCTCATCAACCTCGACACAGCCTGATTCCCCGCAGTTCTCTGCAAAAACAGGATGCGATCCACCGGAGTATTCATAGACTGCAAACGCTCACTCCTTCGCACCCAGGAATTCGAATTTGATTTCTTTACCTCAGGCGCTTTAGCAACCAGACCGGCTATTTCCCCCATATTTTTTCACCTATATATTTTTGATCAATCATATAACTTACTTTCCGCACATCTCAAAACCGGTTTAATCGTATTTAAATTAAACCAATTTCCGGTAGTGTCCTATAAATCGTGACCTATGTGTAGAAATCATCAAGCTTGATTGCGATTTTACATAATTGTGAAGTGTCCCTCAAAATCACCATCAATAAGGCACATACAAGAGGAAAATCGTTTTAGGTCATGAAGGACACTACCCAATTTCCGGCTGTGGGACTAAATAAATTGATTAGTCTTTTACAATGATGACATATGCTCTCCAACCTCTATATTTTTTAGGGGCGTCAATCTTTGCCGATGTTCCAAAGGGTGTAATCTTCTTTTCATATACGATTTCAACACTTTCGCTTAGGACAAGATTTTCCGTCATTATTATAAATCACTTCATCGATAGGTTAGACCTGCACCAAATGCGTCAACTCATGCGCAATCAACTTTTTCCCCAGTATGGACTCAGGCGCATACTGCCCCGCCTCAAACACCACATCTTTTCCCACTGTGAACGCCCGCGCCACCCCAGCCGCTGGTGGATCAGAATGCACCCGCACTTTACTGAAATCACGGCCGAAGCGTGGCTCGAAAAAGGTACGGTCTTTCTCTGATAAAGGCTGGCCGCCGCCTCTGATGGCTTGAATACGAGATTCAAGATCATGGATGATTTCGGCATTGTGATTTTTTTAGAAGAAATTCTTCCACATCTACCTGACGTTAGATGGAAAACTCGTCATTATCATCAAACACCTTTCTACGGGCTATCCCCCTGGCAATAATATGATGTAGCACCCCTGGCGCATCTATGCGTGCTTTGCGTGGCATAATAACTTCATATCATATAAAAAATCACATATCAACTTATATTCTGACGTACGTCCCCCTCGCCGTTCGTCCCCCTCCTTTGTAGGTTATAGAATCACGGCAGACGACCAATTTCGACTGGAATCTTCCAAGACCCTATGGATGATTTCCTCAATATTTGCCAAATCCGCTCATTTAAATAAATAGCCAATATCGGATTATAACTACCATGCCAGAAATGGAGCTTCTTATACCTATCGTAATATGGGTCATGTGCCATTCTATGTGCAGTTATTCCCAAATATAATTTTCCATTTTGAACTACCTTTTCACAGTAATTTCCATTATTGAGGATAAATCTCATACTAGGACCATACCTGGTGAATATGGTGATGCAGGCATTCATACCCATATCTCTTAAATCGTCCAAAGTCCACTTCAAAAATATATCGCGTAGCTCGGGGTCAAAATTATACAATTTTATCGGACCTATTTTACTGATATACGCGTCAAACTTCGTAGGATCAGGATCAAATCCTCCGCCCCCATAAATCCAAGATCTAGCTAAATATGCTATAAATTCAATGTCCAAGAAACGAAGCATCTGTTCGGTATCTTTTTTAATTTCATTCGCTGCGATTAACATAGTAGGAGAAAAATTTAAAAGTCCATAATATGCATCAATATAGTCTCTGTAGTCTTTTACATATAAACGCCAAAAATGTGTCATATCTCGGGTATATATTTTTATTTTAACCTCTTCCTCATCCGTAAGTTTTCCACGTTCGAACAAGCTATTCAAATTATTGTGAGTAATATCCGCATTTATACGTTCATCAGCTAAAAATTCCTCAATCCTAAGCATTCTATCATTAGCTACTTCAGCTAATGACAATAGAAAACCATACCGCCTTATAAATTCTTTTAAGTCCTGTCGTGCTATGCGAGAACCTAAGTGTGTTAAATAGGCAGCTACCTTTTTATACTCCTTTTTCTGAGCTCTAAATCTTTGCTTCATTTCACCCACATGCGCACCTTCTAGAGCAAGTGCCACGATTGTAAATATTGGACCATATGGCCCTACAGCTAAACTCCCTACTGATACAAAAGTAGACATACCTTTATACCAACTGCCTGCTGCCATGTACCCCGCAAATACTACTGCATAATTACCCAACCTTTTTGACAACCAAGCCATATACTTACCCATCGATGCTGAAATAGCACCTACGAAGTTTTCTGCGGAATATTTCCCTAACAGGTAGTGCATTTCTCTTGTTGCTTTTATGAGCTTAATCCGCTCATCCATTAAAACAATATCTTTGTATAACATCATTTCGTTAACAGACTGTTCAGAAAATGGTAAATTTCCCTTATTTTTCTTTTTGTCGACGACATTTTTAATCGGCTTATTAATTTGCGGACGTAGACTTGATACAGCGGCTTTCTTTGCTTGGACTAACTGAAATGGTTTAGTATCGTCGTTGTATGTTGGAAATTGATCTGGTGTCTTGTCTTCAAGGTTTTTCTTCTTATTTTCTTTTCGACTAATTTCTGAGAATAAAATAGGCTGTTGCTGCACCACGTGCGTCGCCTCGTGCGCCATTAGGCGAGTATCGTCCTGCAAAACCCCACTACCAAGCCAAATGTCGTTACCATCAGTTTTATCCTTCTCACGCGCTACATAAGGCCTATTAGTGACCCCTTGCTGCACAGCATGCGCCAGTTCATGGGCAAGCAATTTCCTCCCCGAAGGAGTACCTGAAGAATACTCTCCTGCCCCAAACACCACATCGCGCCCATGGGTAAAGGCACGGGCACTGATCGACCGGGCAGCATGGGCTGCCTGCATATCGTTATGCACGCGCACATTACTAAAGTCTCTTCTGAAACGTGGCTCAAAAAACGCGCGTTCTGATGCAGGAAGTGGTTGCCCTGTACCTTTGAAGGAGTGGATATCATGGGTTACTCCGGGAGTAACTTGTGGCGCCATACCAGTATTGTTTTTTGGTTGAATCTGTTTTTCCTCCTCCTCTTCCTCTACTGGCTCGAGTTGCCTCTGAACCAGAGGTGTGATCTGGTTGGCAAGTGGTTTGGATTGTAACGTCTCTTCCTCTTCCTTTTCCTCCTCTGGCTCAACCTGCCACTGCACCCCCATCTCAGGCATCCGCATCACCGCATCCGCTACCCGATCAGCCTCCTGCTCATACATATCCCCTGGCTGCCCTATCCTCAGCTTCGCCTGCAAACCCCTAGACCTTATCAACCTTGAAACAGCCTGATTCCCCGCAGTCCTTTGAAGGAACCGGATGCTATCTGCTGAAGTACCCATAGACCGAGGGCGTACAGTCTTTTGCATCCGTGAATTAGAAATCTCTTTCTTTACCTCAGGTGTTTTAGCGATCAGGCCAGCACTTCCCCCCATCTATTTTCACCTCCCTATACGATCAGGACATTTGGCATTCACATTTCAATCTTCTTTAGCAGTATATAAATTTTTGCAGGGCTTGCGGCGGTTCACATCACAAAGCTCACCCAACCTCCACCACAGGCTCTCCCGGATCAAGCACTGCAAGATCAACCATCTGCTCATGCAGCACCTCATCCCCGCTCTTCACCTGCAGCGTATAGCTATCCACCGGAACATCAGTAAAAACATAGTACCCGCTCGGGTTCAACACCGCTTTCACCCCAGGCTCCTTCAGCCACAGCGAGACCGCCCCTGTGAACATTCCATCCGGCACCAGTACCGCCAGCGCTAAACTCGTACTGAATACCTCATCAGGCACCTTTTCTTCATACCACGTCATTGCCGGTACTCCCCCTTGCCCATGTAATACTCGATATCTTTCTCCCTGACCCGTATGACCGCATCAGATAATTCAGAATCGATCTTTGCAGTCGTAACCTTATAGCAGGTCGAAAGTTTATACGGTATATCCTTAAGTGCACTCCATATCTTGGTATGGTCGTCAAGCGTTATGGGTTCGAAGGTTATGCGGATCTCTTCATCAAGAGTGGAAAACACAGTACCTGCAACCTCAGCATCCGTGCTCTTCAAAATGGAACTGTCATGAAGTGCCTGCATCGCCCGCCCGAGGATCTTATGCTCATCCATTTTGTTACTGGCATAGGGAATAAGCATGAAGAAAAGGTCAAGATATAACGACTGCCGCTTAATATGCGAGGAGTCGGTTATTTCACGTGGCAGGTTCTTCATAAAGCTGTTCTCTTCAATCCTGTAAAGGTAAACAGAAAGTTTCTGGTTCGAACCCTCAACCATTTTGATATCCGCAGGGGATTCGTTAGTCACCGTCGGTACCGGGTTCAATGTGCCCAATTTATTTTCAAGGAGTGCTATGATCGCCTCCTCGATATACTGGATAATCGTATAATCGCCCAACTCTAATCACCTTCTATATATTCATAATAATCACCAAAATCTGCTGCCGTTATCGATCTCCCCATCTTTTGCAGTTCACGTTTCACTGCCCTGATAACATGCCCCATCCCGATAGCTCCGCCTTCCTCTGCTGCCAGGAATGCTGCTGCGATCTGGATATTCTTGATATTTCCCCCCGGCAGCTTGAACCTGCGCGCAAGGAAGCCATAATCAATAGCCTCGTCAACCGGAGCTTTGGCAGGTACAATTATCTTCCATATCCTTTCTCGGCAGCGCTCATCAGGAAATGGGAAATCGATCGAGAAATGCATCCGCCGCAGGAACGCTTCATCAATATTGCTTTTCATATTTGATGCAAGAATGATAATGCCTTCATGTTCCTCCATCTTCTGCAGCAGGTAACTGACCTCGATATTAGCATAGCGGTCGTGCGCATCCTTGATCTCGGTACGTTTCCCGAATAGCGCATCAGCCTCATCAAAGAAAACGATCGAGTTGCTTGTACGCGCTTCATTAAACACCTTATTCAGGTTTTGTTCAGTCTCACCGATATATTTACTGACCATTGATGAAATGTCTATCCTGTAGAGATCAAGACCGAGTGCTTTTGCAATAATTCCTGCAGCCATGGTCTTCCCTGTCCCTGGCGGACCTGTGAACAGGATATTCGAGCCCTTTCCCATGGATAGTTTATCGCCAAAACCCCATTTCGAATAAACAATGTGGTAGTTTTTGACATAATTAACAATCTCTTTTAACTGCTCAACAGTATCAAGCGGCAGGATGATGTCGTCCCATAAATATTTACTTTCAACCATGGATGCATACTGCATCAGCTTCTTATTCGACTGCGCCTTACAGCCGAGGTACAAATGCTCCTTTGTCAGCGCAGTGGTCTCATTTCCGGCTGTTCCTTCCAGTATCGCAATACCGGCTGCCGAATGTATGGCATCTATGATCTGTCCGGCCCCGAATTTAAACCTGTTAGCAAGTTCATCGATCACAGCACTCTTCGCACTCTTTGCACCCTCAAAACTTTCGAGTTCCACTAACCCTTTGCCGGAATGCAAGTACTTTTCAAACAGCCGTTTCCTCTCAGGAAAAGCAGGTGAGGGCAGATCAAGATGAATGAACCTTTTTGTCCGCAAGATACCTCCCGGCTCCCAGAATGATCCACTTCCAAGAAAAACAGTTCCCGTAAAATCCTCCAGTATCCCTGTCAGAATTCCAAGTTGCTGCGCTGCATCATCTGCGAGCAGCAGATCAAAGTTATCAAAATACAGTGCTGCGTCCCGCAGCAGTGCCTCCCTGCATACAAGTTCGGCGTATACGGTAAAGTCCGGTCCCGGCATCCCTCCGGTATCAGCCACCAGCAGATCCCTGCCAATCCGGGAAGATATCACAGATGCTGATGCCTTTTTCCCGCTCCCTCGCGGACCCTGTAAAAAGAACAACACTGGCATGCCATCCTCACATAAACGGATCGCTGCGTTGATCTTGCTGATGAGGTTTTCAGGAAGTATGAGTTCATCAATGACACGTGTACCGTTATAGATCCCTGTGAACGATCCGATCCTCTCATTTATCGTTATCTGGTATTCCCCAGTAAGGAAATCCATTATCTGCTCATCTATCTCCAGTATCCTTTCCAGAAGCGGCAGGCGGATACCCTCCTGCTCACCAAGCACCCTGATAAGATGGTGCCTGACCAGCAAAGAGTTCTGTGTGAGATTTTTCAGGTTCTCTTGCCTGTCCTCAAAAGAATCGCAAAACAGGTCAAGCGCCAGGTTAACACTCACTCTTTTTCGGGTAATATCATTATTAAGATATGCAAACAGCTTTCCATACCTGAGGTCAGTTTCCTGTATAAGGCACAGGATCAACAAATTTTTTTCAAGATCATGTAATCCGTATGAATCTGCCAGTTTTTCAAGTCTGAGCACAGTACCGTGTTCTGTGCCTGCAGCAACTCTTCTGTCAATCTCTTTGCGCATCACGGTGATAAGGTTGGATTTGTTTTTTATTTCAGGATCATCAGACCCTTTTACACCGAAACTGAAAATAGGTTTTTCAAGATATCCGGTTATCTCGTTTTCCGGTATGTAGAGTCCCATAAACTCATCATCCACGTTAGCTGCGGTCCTGTTGCGGCTCACATGGGAGCGGATAATATAATCCATCAATAGCAGTTCATCCATTATGTGCTCTGAACTGTCCCTATAGAAATCAGTTTCATTTTTCCGGTCGTTCATTTTAATGTAACCTCGATGTCCCGATCATAGATCCACGGCACCTGGAAACGTCCTGAACACACACCTGCCATGGTGAGCACAACAGCAAGCGGTATGCCGCTTATTGAGACCTTGATTGTTTTTTCGTCCACCTCGATCACGCAGTCCCCGCCAAGGAAGTTATCCAGGATATACCTGGTGCTACTGTGTTCAAACCCATGTAACTCACTAACAAATATCTTCAAAACCGCACCGGACGCAAGCGAAACCGCAAGATCAAAATCAATAGCAGAGTCAATAGAAGAATCAAAAGCATTAGCAGATGTGGAATTGAAGAACTCCATATACTGATCGACAGGCTGTTTCTTTTCCAGTATACCAAGATAACGGCTCACAGGTATGCTGAGATTGGTGTGGTACTTCATGTACGCGCCGTTTCCCTCTATAACGATTTCACGCACATCCCCTGCCGCATCACTCTCATGTATGCGGTAGTTCGTATATCCCTCTTTAGGATAAGTATACATGAAATCCGTTTCCAGTATAATGAACCTCACCTCCCTCCTGTCAAGTTCAGCCGTATCGATATCAGCAACAAACTCTTTGCCAAAGATCAGGCAGCCCGGTAGGTGCGTGGTTTCTGCTTCATAAACTTCAATAAAACTGTTAACACGATCAATAGCTTCATTCTCTTTATGACCGTTATGATCAGCATGACCAGTATGACCGATATGACTGTTATAATACTCTCCCCAGCAGATAAGACCCGTTCCTATATCCTGCACCAGGATCATACCTTTTTCAGGAACCTTATGCAGCCAAAGATAATCTCCTTTTAACAGGCCGGTTTTATAGAACATCCCTAACAATGCTGCCTTAAAAGCCGCAGCAGAACCGGATGGAACCAATGCCGCGTACCCGCCTGTATGGATTGCTGAGTTGTCCTCCATTCCGGCAAAAATACCGATCCCGTCATCGTACACATTTTCATCCGGACTGCACCTGGTAAGTTTTACCGCAATGGAAGCGATCAACCAGTGAAGTCCCCCGTATCCGGACAGCGACGGCAGTCCTGCACTGCGTACCAGTGCCGCAGGATCGAGCCGCCGGATGTGTTCAAAAAGCAGGAACAAACCACCTGCCGATGAATGGATCACCGTTGGCTGGTCAGTTTTTGCCGCTGCGGCTTCGATGAGCTCAGTGACCTCATTGATCACTGCGGGACCTTCTAAGCGCACTATCCCGGACCAGAATGATACGGATCCTGCATACGGCGTTCCATGTGCAAGTTCCACAGCCGGATCCATATTCCCTGCGCAAAGCGAATCATAGATATTACAGTATGCAGGTGTGTGCATTAGCTTATGAAGTTTCAGTATATGGATTATAGACTCACGCAGCAGTCCTGATCGTAAGAATGGGTATCCTGAGGAAGTTATTCCGGATGCATCGTTATGTGTCCTGCGAAGCATGGAAAGATAAACGGATAAAACCGTCCGGTAGTCCGGTTCAGTATACCGTTTAAGCGTTACTACATCAAGAACAGCCCTTACTATATCCGAAAACCTCACACTGCTTCCGTCCTCGTGAGGCAGCAGTGTTTCATAGATTTCCTTTAGATCCGCATCGGTGAGTACTTCGCTAAGCTCATCAAATTTTCCCGGTTCTCCTGATACCAACAGCAGGACCGATTCAATGATATCGCGGTTATCGCGCATGACCGTCATTATTGCCGAGCGTTTCGTATGGCTCTGAAGGTCATGAAGATCATAGTGATACCACCGGTCCCATGCCCTGTTGGCAAGCAGGTCCAGTACAAGCCCTGAGATGTATCCGCGCCTGCCGGAAAACCGGATCACGTCTTCGCCACGATGGATACTGTCTGTTATCGCTCCTGTCATCGCAGCGCACCAGATACCTGCCGTTTCCTGTTCATTCATCTTCAGGTCAATATCAAGATTCACCTCAAGATCTTTTATGAAATAAATGGCAGGATCAACCGCAATCGTGCCTGCCATACTCTCCCATGTAGCTGGCAGGAGGTTTTTTACAATCCCGTCCAGCTTTATCTGGAGATCAACCGGATCACATTGGGCAGTTTCAAGGATATAGTTGCATTCGAATCGATTAATCTCAACAATATCCTGTACCTGATCAGTGTTCATAACCACTCTTAACGGATCATTTAATCATTTGGTTCCTGAGATAAGCCTTCTGCGTATCGAGTCGCTCACCTCTCCGGATAGACCTACCTCGTCTGCGATCATGGCGATATCAATCTCTCTGACCTCTTCCTTTGCGAACACCTTTTTGGCTTTTATCTCCTTTGCAGTGCTCCGGGCAACTTTCCTCACCAGCCTGCTTGCACTGTTTAAGGATTTTGCAGCTTCATCGATTGAATTACCGGTTACTGCGGCAACTTCGGCAGGGTCGGCATTCACAAGATCCGAAACGCTCATGATATGCGGCATCTCCTTTGCTATTTTCCTTGCGCTGTCCTCTGTGATACCGGTTACCTTTGTCAGTGGTATCTCCTTTATTATCTCGTCAGTAACCTCATGTGCAATGTCTGCAGTGTAATGAGGAACATACGACTGGTCAAACACCCGGTCCTTCATCCTGTAGGAAAAGCTGGTCTTTTCCTCAAGTTCCTTTACATGGGTGCGGAGAGCTTCAACCTCAGCCGGTTCTTTTCGTATCACATAATCGATCACATTGCCCCTGTTATCCACAATAAGATCGACCGAATCTCCTTTTCCAGCTTCCGGCTCCCGGGTTACAAGGTTAGCGAACAGTGTTTCAGGCGAGAACATCTCAGGTTCATATTTAAAAACGTTCTCCTGCACTGATGTGGAAACCTCGTTGGTCTGTATCCCTTTTGTATTAAGCACCCTCTTAGCATCAACTGCTTTCATCCCGACCAACTGGGAAGATATTTTTCCTGAATAATTTTCCTGACCGACAGATAATTCCTTACCTGACATCCCTTTTATACAGAATATATAGTACATGTATATCGGCGATAACCTGTACACAATCGGCAGCCTCATTTCAAGATAGTATAGGAACATCGGGATCGTGTATACATGGTTCCTGAACAGGTTGCATATATATATATCACCAGTTTCACTGACACTAACAATTGCAAGGAACACCAGCGGGCACTGGCAGCACTCCGGACCGGAATAGATAATATCCCGTTTCTTTATAAGTGCGACCTGTTCTGTGTATCGATCAATAAGCTCTGCAAGTTTCTCTTGATCATTACTATTTGAGAGGGCAAATTCGATCATCTCAAAATCCAGTCTCCTGTCACCGCAACCATCCGGGAACTCGTCCCTGCACAACAGCTCAACCTCATAGGTCTCCTTTATGGAATTATAATTGCACTGCCTACTGCTCCCGCATACAACACCGTGTACAGGTACCGGGTCTTTCTCACATTCGGCATACTTAAGTGCCACAGCGAAGTTTGTGAATACTGCTTCGGATTTTTCTGACCAGGTTATCTTATTGATGCAGACGATTTTAGTCGCCGAGTTAGTTTGCTCTTCATACGCATAGATTTTAATCGTTTTTATTATTTGATCTTCAAACTTCGGTGTCCATGTCCCGTCTGGCGAATTATCAGTGGTTTGAGTTATTGGCCCGACATCGCCGCCTGAATCCAATACTGCATAAGCCTTGAGATGAAGTGTTCCTCCCTGGTGTATATTGTGATATATCTCAAGCGACACATCAGTAACTGGCTCAGGAAATCTTATCTCAAGAAAAGTAAAGTGTTTAAAATACAGGGCATTATCTGATGTAACAGCAGATGCGGTATCGCTTCTAAAAGTTAGACCCTTGAAAGTATGGTCTGTTCCCACCCCATCTTGAAATCCTGTGAAATTATCGATAGACTTTTCCACATTACCCGTAGCTGGTACTGTATCAGGACACGGTATCCCTGGAGTTTTTGCCCGGCATTCTTTGATCTTGTCAGCAATATCCACGACCTTTTCAGTGCACAGCACGATATCGTTCCCGTAGCAGTCCACGCCGTGCCCCGGTTCGATGATTATCTTCGTGTCAAGCGGATATGCCTTCTTGACCTTTAGCCCGTAAACAACACCATGTCCCAGCATCCTGTTATGGAGCTTGTTCTTCTCAATAACATATTCCTGTTCCTTTGTCAGGTCAGCGGCTGTTATAAATTTACCGTTAAAGAACTTATTTCTTTCAAAACACACCAGTTCATCACAATTTTCACTCATCTGCCTCACCTCCTTCTCATACGATATCCAGTTAGTTTAGCCTGCAGTACAGATCAATTATCATTGAAAGCAATTTCTCATTGCTAAGTACGATCCGTCTGTAGCTTATGTTATCAATATCACTGTCCGGTACTGGCGAGTCAGCCGTAAATTTCACCTCTGCTAACACCACGCAACCGTCGTCCCCGCAGGTCTCACAGGGATCGAGACTCTCTTTGATCAACTGCTCCATTATCTCTTTGCAAGATAGGTCAAGGACCTTCATCAGATCCGGTTTTTCCGGTTCGCTCAGCAGTATCTCATATTCGAACGTTTCCCGTTTGATCGAGCTCTTAGATGCGGTGTCATCACACGAACACTCGCTTACCAGTACCGGTACAGGTTCCACATTGCATTCCAGGTATTTGATACAAACATATACGGTCTTCCCCTCTTCCGGGATCTTTTCATCCTTTGATGCGAGATTGATCTCGATATCACTGGTCACAACAATCTCGTTGCCGTAACAGTCAAGCGCAATCCCGGGTTTTAGCACTACCATTCCAGGGCATTCATGCGGTACGATCCCAAGTCCGCACATAGCACCCCAGCCGTGTAAATACCTGTTGAGCAGTTTTCTCTTCTCAACAAAATAGGCCTGCTCAAGCTCGAAATCACGTACTGCCATCAATTTACCATAGAAATAATTATTTCTCTCAAAAGCATTCAATCCTTTAGCATTCAATACAAACCCTCCATTTACCCTCATTTAATCTTAACAGTTGCAGTATCAAAAGCGGTTTCATCCTCTTTACTCACCGCTTTTATAACCACGGATTCGGGAATTGTGTTTCCTGTCGGTTTTGTGTATATCCCGTTCTGATTTATAGTCCCGACATCGACACCTGCACCCTGCGAGATCACAGACCATTCAACATCTTTGTTCACAGCATTCTTAACAGACGCGAAAAATTCGCATGTGGTTGCTTCAGCACTGGCATCAGGATTATTGGTAAGAATGTGCAAAACATTACGATGTGCCGTACGCAGATCACGGTAAGAAGGAACAATCCTGACATCTGTTTTTTGCAGGGCGCAGATACTTGATACCAGCAGGTCGAACAGTAATCTTGTAGAAACTGCAACCTTTCGAATGTACAGATCGATCATGCCGTTGGTAATCGTGGTATCTGTTGGTTTTACAGTGACAGAAGCGATCGGTATGCAGTGCGGTTCTGTGCAGGACGGCAGCGGCTCTAAGGTCAGGTCTATCATTTTGCGCTGCAGTGTTTCCTCACATGAGCGTTCAAGAACCGCATACTGCAACAGTAATGAACCAACCGTTTTCAGATCTCCTGTGATATAAGCCCGCTGCATTCTGGTGTATAAAGCACTCGCATCCTGTATATTCCTGCTCAAAACCGGATCGATCTTCTTTTCAAAAAGTGGAAAGAACGGGGTGGTTGCCAGCTGTTGCAAACACGGGACCAGTTCAAGGAACTTCTTCTTTTCATACACTTCAAGACTGTATCCGTCCTTTATCCGCGAATTCTCATACTGCGCCCCGCCGCAGAAATCGCCTGACCCGGTTCCGGGAACCGGGCAGCCCTCTTCTTCTTTGTATTTGATACAGATCACGAACTCCCTGTCCTTTTCAGGCGAGCTGACCGATCCTACGATCTCTTCAAGGTTTACCACCTGCTCGGACTCAACAAGCATCTCATTGCCGCCGCAGTCAACTGCGGCTCCTTTTTCCACGATCACCTGCCATCCGGCAGGATCTGCTGCCTTGACGCGCAGACCCCGGATAACCCCGTCTCCATGAAGGTACACATTATGCTGCTTATTGCATTTCCTGAAATATTCTGTTTGCAGGTCAAAATCATCTGCCGTAAGAAGCTGTCCGTTGAAAAATCTTACACGGTCAAAGTCTTCGCATCTTGCTTCTTCACATATGCTGCGTATAGTCTCCATTTCCATTCCTCCTGCTAAGTCTTTCCAGCAGTCATGTTATCACATTCGCCCCGATGTTCGATCCTTTTCCAGCAATAAAGCCGGTACCCGCATTTTTCCGGTTGATTATGCTATCCTCACCAATGGTGAACGATGTACCCACCACAAGTTCGTCCGGGTCTTTTGCAATAATCGTATCTAGACCTACCATTGATTGTTCACCCACCCTCATCATGGGTTCGATTGCACAGCAAAAATACTGCGTATGTGCTGGTTTTTCCCTGTCAAGTATCGTCTGTACTGTCCGCTGTGTGATCCCATCCCTCAGATGAACGGGATAGAGAAATATTATGAACCTGTGTGCATAATCCGCAAATCCCGGTTCGTGAAGTTCCCATTCGTCAGCCACGGTGCTGCTGCCGATCACCGCAGACTCGTTCAGCACATAGCCTCGCAGAGGGATCGAGTGCCGGGCAAAGGATATCACATAGTGCGAGAGCATCTCCATGTTCGAAGCAGCGCGTAGTTTGAAAAGTTCAATGATAGCCGGCCTGTATCCTGAGTATATCTCTATATAATCAATGAGTCCTTCCTTAGTCCCACGTTCTTTATAGAGTGCTGCTGCACGTAAAATTAGTCTGCGCTTCTTTTCATCCGGCCATTTTTCATCCAGCGCAAAACCGAGCCATGAGGCAAGCCAGGGAATGAACTCATCCGGTGCAGCCAGAGGGTTGTAATAGCGAGAGCTGTTCGCGATCTTATCCTCAATGGTTAACATAACACTTTCAAAGATCGGTAAAAACCTGCTAAGGAAATCGCGGCTTTCAGTATCCTGCTGGTATATTGCCGGAAGATATTTCAGGTAGGTATCCCTGGGATAATATACACGCAAATTGCGCATGACCGGTGATACCGTACTATTGCTTTCAAAACCGATCTTCAAAGCGAGATATCTCCCTGCCGGGTTCTGTACAAGCATATCACCTGCCGTAAAACCACCCGTAAAGGTCATCGAATCCCATTCATCACCTGAACTGTCTGAACTGTCTAAATTTAAACTTTCAGGCAGGATGGGATCATCCGATGTAAACGTACTGATAACAAGACTGCTTCGTGGTGGAAGATCCGCATCGAACAGGATCCTGTGCCACTGGCAGTTGTTCTGCTTAGCGTCAAATATGCCACAATAATATCCGCTTTTTCTAAAAGCGATCTTTGAAAGAACAAAAATGCATTCGGAGTCGATAAAGGATACGTAAAGATTCCCGTTATTGTCGGCGGTTAGTCTGTACGGGGTCTGTGTGACATCACGTACTGCAAATTCATAGTTACCTGAAAGATCGATGCGATGCAGTCTCCTGTTCCTGGCATCTCCCACAAAAAGACTGGCATCATGATACATGAGACAGGTCGGCTCAAACGGTTTCAATGTCCCGTAGTTATCGAGCTTTATCTCTGCACTGAAAAGACCACTGATAATAGTACTGCCGGAATACACCAGAATACTCTTTGTTCCGGCATCCGCGATATAGACAAGACCCTTATCATCCACAGTTATTGCTACCGGGTCTGAAAGCTTGCCATCTTCGTTGCTGCAAAATATCGATTCAATGCAATCTTTTCCTATTCTCACGATCCGTTTGTTTCCCCTGTCAGCCACAAATGCATTCCCTTCCGGGTCGAATGCAAGGTCACATGGCGAATCAAAACCACTACCACTCCCAATACTACTTCCATTACCATTACCACTACTATTACCGCTGCCACTACCATTACTATTCCCAGCGCCGTACCAGATCGTTTTAAGCGTAAGATCAGGATAGAATACCTGTATCCTGTTGTTGCCTGTATCTGCAACAAACAACAGTTCATCATAAACAGCAATAGCTGCCGGGTTCCTGAACTGGTAGGGCTGGTTACCAGGGGAGCCGAACACATGATCCTGTACACACGGCGCAATTAACTCACGAATGATGATCCTGTCAATTGCGGTATCTATTATATACAGCCGGTCATCTCCTGCTGCCACTCCCCCTGGTATGACATCCGGGAATACCATCTCATCTTTCTTAGCGTGGACAGGTTTAAGCTGTACACTGCCCATTTTTATCTCAAGATGCGAGATAATTCCGCTTTCCCAGTCTTCTTTTTTTGCCAGTACCTGAAATTTCGTATCCATAATCTCACACTGTGTAAATATTTTCTTCAATACAGTCCCATTTCCCAGTGATTTTCTTAGACATTTATGCACTCACCTCCTACGGAGTTGAGAGCCTGCTGCGCCCAAAGAGTGTGCAAGCAATGCAGATTTCGGTAGCATCTGCGTTAATCCGCGTTCATCTGCGGTTCTTATTTTTTATTGAAATCCACTGGATCCTGGTATTGTGTCGCTTTTCTCATTGTGTTAATGCATTTTTTTTGTCACTGCACTATGATGGTATGCTCACCGGAATACACAAGCGAATTCTTAGCGATCTCCAAATCCTTGCATTCCGGAGATGGTATGCCGTTCTTTTTAATGACGACCTTTTCCACCCGCGCAACTCCTGATTGTTTCAATATCTCTTCAAACACCTCTGAATAGTACACTGTCCTTCCAAACTCCCAGCCGGTCCCGTCCGGACCCCCTTTTAGCGGATTGAGGAATGCATCAAGTCTGTCCAGGATCTCAAGCTTCACATTCCCTGGACTGGAGTTCACATCCGTGATCACCGAAGCCTCGACCGAGATCTCTTCATAGCAGGGTGCCATCACATGCAGTTCGGTGGTGAGAAGCCTGTGTTTGTCCAGATGGTAGCACACTGTTTTTATGAAGTTCTCAGAAGGGGAAGGTTTTTTATCTTCACTGTATGGTACGACTATCACAGTGACCGCACCAGGTATTTTTGAACCTGGATAATCCGGGTGGAAAAGCTCAAGTGCTTTTGCCTTTGCAACCCTGATGCCAGGAGTGCTAAGCGCAATGGTTTCGAAGTCCTGGTTCGTGACCGCCCGGTTGCGCGCCTTAAGTTCCCTGGGTGCCCGCAATTTGATCTCATCAAGCGTTTCTTCATCACTACCGCTGGCTGCTGCTTTATAGTTAGTGACAGTATCCACTTCACTGATCGTTGATTTTAATCCGGATATCGCATTCGCAGCAACATTTCCACTGCTGCCTCCTCCATACCGGTAGACTGAAGCTTTGATGTTGTTGTATCCACCTGCCGGGATCTTTCCGTGGATCCCGTCACCGAAACAAACAGTCCCGTTCTCACGTTTAAATGTATAATGTTTATCCAGTGTACCTGATGCATTAAGATCGGTAACTTCGGTCCATGTCTCAAATCCGCGCCCTTCATCTACCTGAAGGTCCAGTGTCCCAAAAAGAACCGGATAATTATAAAGCCTGAAACTCTGGTTCGGCAGGTTATCACTTCCACCAGGTATCTCATCACTGATGGTCACTGCATTACTTGCACATACCGTATTGGTCCGCACTGCTTCGATACGCGGGGCTATCTCGTAATGTCCTTCTGCAAGAGAGCATCGCAGCCAGAAGATTTCCTTATCATCTGTGTCCAGTGGTGAGTTGACCAGGGATACCATATCTAACGGGCTGATAAACTGCAGGTCACCGCTAAGTGTTAGTCCACGGGTCGCATCCTCAAGCACGCTCAGTTGTATAAATGTACCCCCATCCCAGTACTCCCATCTCGTGGTCACTGATGGGAACAGATACGCTTCATCCAGTGTGCAGTGTGCGCCGACAGAGGGCAGGTCCTGCGTATAAAGCTCAAATCCGATCTTCACAACTTCGTTTGGAGGTATGGCTTTATCAAAACCGATATAGAGTATTGAGCCAATCTTCGCATTTGTGCCAAAGGCATAGAAGAACGCATCCTGTGTCTGGCACAGTGATGTTTCATCAACATGACCCGTAGTATCGTAGACAGCGATCTTTTTGATCAATGCTGCAAAACAGTTCAGTTCGAGATCGGTCTCAAAGATGATCTCCTCTTCATCTCCACCTTTTGCAGTGACCTGTGTTCCCTCAGGGATGGTAACGGTCTTTGTGGAAGCCTCAGTGTCGGGAAGCTTCAGTGTAAAGGTAAGGTCGGCTTTTGCAGGTTCTGCTGGCTTTAACTCTTCCCCGATCAGCCTGAGAAACTCGATGTAATTTTTCTCAGGCACCCTGTTTAGCCGGTATATCATTATCTCACCCAGATAGGAGAACAGCTGGAGCATGGTGATACCGGGATCATGCTCGTTATAGTCTGTCCACCCTGGAGTATATCTTGGTATCAGGGATCTTAGTTCTTCAAAGATATCTTCAAAAGTACGGTCATCAAGATCTGGCGGCTCAAGCGGCATATATTACCCCTCCTCCATGTAGAACGGATACACCAGGTTGTAGAATGTATTGGTGCTCCGTATCCTGTATTCTATATTTATTATCAATTGATTCCTCTTAGTCTCGCTGGAACTCACATCCACATTAAGCAGGTCTATCCTTGGTTCCCAGTCACGGAGTGCTTCTTCCACTCGGTATTGAATGGACTGGATGGTAAACCCGTCAGCCGGCGCGAACACAAAATCATGGATACCGCATCCGAAATCCGGACGCATGACCCTCTCACCTTTTGCAGTGCCAAGGATTATGTAAATGGACTCTTCAATATCCGTCTCATACTGTGAGTATGAAAGAGCGCCTGTGCTGTTTACTTTGACCGGAAACTTCCAGCCAGTTCCAAGGAATTTTTGCGGCATTGTTGATTCACCCAATTTCTACCTTTTCGGTTCTTTCTTTCTTTCTTTCTTTCTTATCCTTCCTTCTCTGTTAGATGATCTTATGTTCGTTCACGGTAAGAAAATCAGATATATTCACGGCGCCTGTTATATCGACATCACCTGTTACATTCACCTTCCCACCACTCGAAGGGGTAAGACTGATGTTACCCGAACTATCAAGTCTGATCTGCGCTCCGCTATATTGTGAGATGAGTCTAACATAACCTGATATATTCACGGCGCCTGTTATATCGACATCACCCGTTACATCCACCTTCCCACCACCTGAAGTGGTAAGACTGATGTTACCCAAATTATCAAACCGGACCTGCGCTCCGTGATCATGCAAGATGAGTATCTCACCCGGACTTCTTGTAATCTTGATCAGCCCTACATCATCATGTATTACCTGGATATATTCCGAATCCGTGTCATCTTCCGGGTAAATCTCAAGCCGTGCATCGAAATGTGGCGGGAAAGTTCCCATCGTTATGCGAACAGCGGGGATGCTGTTACCGGTATAGGTCTTTTCATCGAGCATGCGGGATGTAAAATAACACTGCAGCGTGTATTTCGGATAACCTTTATGAATTGGTGGAGATTCGAACTTTCCCTCCTCTGCGATCAGAACAAACGGTCCCTTCCACGGATAAGTTGCATCATCCGTAAACAGCAGGACATTCTTATCCCGGTCCTCATCAGGAATATTCGCTGGCAGATCCCATTTCTTATTTGATGTACTCCAGATCTTTTCCACCTCTTTGGAGGATTCAAAGTCGTACCTGATGAAAAGGAAATATGCGGATGCTATATCAGATTGTGCAAGCACTGTCCCGTCCTGCAGCGCTACGGGTCCGAGATGTAGCTCATGCACCTGTGCCCTTTTATTAACAAGAGTATCATCTACGTAATAGATGCCGTCTTCTTTATGGTATATCCTTGGTTGCGGGACATTGATCGTGGTCATGTTCTCTTCCTTACAATTTACAATCCGAATGTATTGCCGGGTGCGGGTGTATAAGACGATCCAATCACCGCAGTTGCGATGATGGTCTGTGTCTGTATCAACTGCGCCTGGAGGATCCCAGAGAACTGTGCCAGGGGTGTTGTGATGTTCAGACCGGCAATAGCATTGATATTTGCATTCAGGCAGGTTATATCGACTGTACCGGTCGGAGTGGTTTCTATCTGTATGTTTTCAGCACCGGGAATGGAATCGTCCAGGACGATCTTCTGTCCGGATTTGCTCTCGATCTCGATCTTCTCAGACAGTGGTGCGTCATCAAAGGTGACCTTGTGTCCGGATTTACTTTCTATCTCTATCTTTTCAGACATTGGTGTGTCATCAAAAGTAACTTTATGACCGGATCTTGTTACGATCATCTTTATATTGTTCTGCGAGTTGGTGTCGGGTGGGGTTTCCTGCCCGTTCCAGAGTCCTCCTAAAACATACGGATATTGTATATCCCCATGCTCGAAAGTGCACAATACCTCATCACCAACTTCGGGACGAAACAGGATACCTCTGTCATTTCCACTGTACAGTGTTGCGATACGTGCCCAGTAGCTGTTCTCCTCTGATGCCAGTGTATGGAAATTCACAAGAATGCGACCCATACCTTCCGGATCGTCCACATCCGTCACTTCACCCGGCAGTACGCCATATATCCTGTTCGAACCCTGGTTATTGCTAATTTGATCAAACATGTTATACCTCTGTTGAATTTTTTATGTTGGGCTTTTCAAATCTGATTTTCTCACATCAAAACCTGTTGTATACCCATTATTGTCTATCGTGTGTGTGGTGCCTGTGGTATAGTAGAATCCACTGAACCTGATCCCGAGATCGTTCAGCTTAACATATTTCCCGCATACCAGGTCTGGAAGTCCGAACGTCTTTGCCTTGCCTGTCAAAAACCCATACAGATACCGACGCAGAGCCGCAACTGCCATCAGTTTTGCCTGTTCCCTGCTCTCAACAGGCTGGGTGGTAATAACCTCTTTTTTGTTATCCCGGACAAAATCGGTTCCAAGTACACCATTCGATTCCACAGTAACCAGATCACTTCGATTGGCTGTTTCCTCGATCTCACAGTTCCTGCCGACATCCCAGCCTTTGACTGTAACTTCTGTAACCTGGTCGTTAATATTCAACCTGGGAGTAAAACTTACCAAGTTCTTGCCCCAGCTCAATGAATAGATATCCTCCTTTTCGGATTCGGTCGGAGGTCTAATATCAGCAGGGTTCACAAAATAGAATGTGCCGTTTCTTATATAAAATTCAAAACCTATCTTGCCTGCTCTCTCATGCAAAAAAGCAAGGTCAGAACTTCGCTGGAGCAGATACCTGTTCTCATAATTCGAGTCATCGATCTGCTTATCACTTAATTTTCCAGGAAGTTTCTCCCTGAGCCGGTCGTATATCTCGTCTGCAATTTCAGAATCTTTTTTATTCCTGTAGGTCCTGTTGGTAGCCTTATCATTTTTAAGTATGTATGTGTAGTCATGCCCGCTTACCACAAGGGACGGCGGACTACCCTGGGGGAAATTGATGTTCCAGCTTGTCACAATTCCTTTTATCATCGTTGTCAGGCGGCTGTCGTCCCTGTATCCCATCTGTATCTCAACGTCTTTCCCTATCCCGAACCTGTCGGTATCGATGAACTTGAACCCGATCATTTTAGGATCCCAGTTGCTGAGTGTGAAACTAAAGGTGTCCATCTCAGAGACACTATCGCTAACCGTGACCGTTGATACATAACCGCTGTCAAGCGGGTCAAGTTCCTTCTTATCTATAAATATCTTGAACCTTGGTACGAATATGTCCTGCGTCCTGATATCTGGCACTTTAATCATCTATCCCTGGGTATCTTTAATACGGTCCCGGGTGCGACCGAGAGCGGATCATCGATATTGTTTTCCCCGGCGATCAATCTCCACATCCCTGGATCATAGTATTCTTCACCGGCTATCGAACTTAGCAGATCACCCTGGACAAATGTCCTGTATTTTGTGTAATCTGCTGTACTGTGTTTTATTTTCCTGAGCTGTATCTCTGCGTTCCTGTACGCTTTGAATATGACATCCACAGTCGCACGCAAAGGTTTTCCACTGGTGTCAAAAAGAAGTAACTGCTGGGTAAGGCTGGTAAGCACACAATCGAATACCAGGCTTCCCCACTGGAACTGGCACACAGGCGGTGCATGCAGCTCCCCATCTACATCGATCAGTGCATGTATTTTTTTGAGATCGTTGTTGACATCTTCACCGCTATCAGTGGTATCCAGGAATAGTTGCATCTTCAGGTCTTCGCTGTTTCCGCGTATGAACTGGAGCAGGGGATAGTCAAGACCCGGGATCCCTATCTCTGCCACTGTTGCGGTCTTGCTTAACGTGTACTTGTTGGGGTTGAACATCACCTCAATCGTGTCAACGATCTTCCCGTTCTCATCCATCTTACTGATCTTTGCTTTTTCCAGTTTCATATTGATGCCGCTGTTTATTGATCTTTGTTCATTCGTGGTTAATAAATTTCACATTGGCTACGCAACCTGCTGTATTATCACAGGTTCGAAGAATCGCGGTACTGTCTCTGTGCTGCCTCACGTTGTCGCTCCTCCTGATAAAGTTCGATCGCTTCTAACAGTTCGGCAATATCTACCTCACCACTGTTTTGATCAGGACTTCCTGATGTTATTCTCAGATTGCTGACCATATCTTTTATGAATATTGGAATCTCAACCACCTCATTGCATGAATTTTTAGATTATCAGATTATTAGATTAAATCACCAGACGCTCAAGTCCTTCGTGTGACAGTTCGAGTGTCTCCAATGCTGTCTTACTTTGCATTGCATCAAGTTCCGGACCAGACATGCGCAGCGGAAGTGCATTGTTGAACGACCATACTGCTGTGGGAATTCCCAGGTCATCCTGCACAATGATCGCACCATTTTTGCGTACGATCTTGCCTGACGCCACATTCTGGTGCCATTTCCACAGATCAGTTGAAAACGTGATGCCGTGCTTTAAGACGATATTCGAGTGACTGGTACTTGTTACAAACTTGTGCACATAAGAATTCAAGCCGCCTTCCTTGTATTCGTATATTTCAGTGTTGATCTGCAATCCGGTGCATGAAGAAAAACCGGCAACGACCTGTTTACCAGCTTCATACGCCTGTTTTGCTGCTGTGCCCGGGGACTCGGTCGGGTCAACCGCATCAAGTAATATCACGTAGAACCTGTATGCAGGTACCGGATCCGATCGTATATCCTGTAAGCCCAAGGTATCACACCTCTATAATTTCCGCTGCGCCTTCGGATTTCATGATCCTGACCGTTATGAACTCAGCCGGAACTGTAGGTGCGACCAGTATATCAGTGATTACCTGCCCGGCATTGATCACCTCGACCGGGTTGTTCTTCTCGCTGCATGTTACAACAAATGATTCGTCCCGGGTCGCACCTGCAAGGCCGCCCTCTTTCCATATCTCTCCCAGGAACCAGGTGATTGTATTCGTAAGCCCAAGCCGCAGGTTGAAATCGTTCGGCTCGAAAACAGCCCACTGTGTAGACTGGTCTATGGATTTCTCGATCATGATAAGAAGACGTCTTATATTTACATATCTCCAAAGCGGATCATAGCTCAGTGTACGTGCACCCCATACACGTATACCTCTTCCAGGGAATGACCTGATGCAGTTAATCCCTTCATGGTTCAACCGGACCTGCTGGCTATTTGAATAAACGACTTCAAGGCCCGTGCAATTAGTAATAATCTCGTTTGCAGGGGCTTTGTGCACACCGTATTTGGCATCGCTTTTTGCAAATATCCCCAGCACATGACCGGACTGGGGTATTAACCTCACCCCGGTCTCATCGATCTTAAGGGGATCCGGCACTTTGATCCATGGATAATAAACAAAAGCGTACTTCGAATTATATTTTTTGCGCCACGTAAGGATATCCTCGATCTCCAGCCCTTCGGGAAAGTCGAGCACTGCGACCCTGTCCCCGAGTTTTTCGCATTGTGTGATCAAAGCCGCATGTATATCATCAATGTCATTTTCATCAAGCGAATGTGTTGAATATACCTCACTGGATTCGAACACGTCATCCTCACACGGACTGGACTGGCTCGTTGACCAGACCACGGTCTTTTGTGAATATACGATATCAGGTACCGCAAGTGAGGTGATATCGTCAATAGACTCAAATGTTGCAAGACCGCGGAGGGAAATTTCGCTGCCTGTAAAATCCTCTGCTGCAAGTGTTTCTATCCCGTTGGCTCCACCTTCCAGCCGATTATCCAAAGTGCCGTCAGGTTTTTTTATGACCTGGGGCATATTATAAAGGACAGGAGTTATGGAGTACAGGTCTTCAACTGTTACCAGCACCGATTCTTGGTTGATCATATCAACGAAATACCTGGTATGCGAAGGATTCATTGACAGGAAGGTGAAAGTTTCCCTGATTTCGTCCCTGTATGACAGGGTCAGGTCAAATTCCATAGTAATAAAAGTAATGTCTTTGTCCCTGTCAACGTTTAATAACGTATCGCCAGTCCATTTAACAACTCCGGATGAGCTGTCAACTTCAGTGAGTTCTACTACAATTTGTTTGGTATCCCCGCTATGGTCGCTATAGCGTATTGTAACAACACTGCCCGGTTCGAAATACCTGGCAGATCTCACCACTGCCGAGTCATAACCGGCTACCGGCTCATCATGCAGGAATCCTGAACAGGTAGTTGAGGTACGTGATGAGCTTAGGATGTCAATCTCGATATTAGCTCCCCATGTGCCTTCGTTGATAGCACTTATTTTCATGGTCTGGAGCGATAATCCGCCAATCTCGTTATTCCTGTCGAAGATGATCTTTAAAGCGCAAGTTGCTTTACTGATATCTGTTATTCTTGTAATATAGCACGTCTGAGCGCCGTTATCGAAAAATCCCCTGACTGAATATGCAAGTATTCCGTTCGGGACCGGATCACCAAAATAAAACGTAAACTCCTTTAAGCTGTTAATCCGGAGTGGTGTGTCTACCGGACCCCGTTCGCATATTCCGGCAAATCCGGGTATATCCATCCTCACCCTGGATACTGGAAATATGCCGGATTCAACTTTCTCGAAATATACCCCTGGGGCAAACTGGGAAGAGAGCATTCTGTCTCCTTATGATTCGATCTCAACACCTTCATGGACAAGTTCAAGGGTCTCGATAAGCGATTCATTTGTTTTGGCATTAAGGGCGCTGCCTTCCCATTTGACAGGCCATGCCTCGCGGAAGTTCCAGCGGTGGACCTCAGTACCGATTTCATCCAGTAAAACGACACTTCCAGCCTTGCGTTCAACTTTCCCTGCGATCACGTCCTTGCGCCATTCCCAGAGTGAGAGGTCTTTTGTCATGCCGCGCTTTAATACGATGTTCGAGTATTTGCGAAGGCCGGGAAGTTTTCTTACAGTTAAGCCTTCGTTGCCTTCCCGGTAATCGATCACATCGGTATCGGTTGTGAGACCGCTGCATTCCGAAAATCCTGCACTTGCTATTCCATCGATCTCGATTATAAAATTATAGACCGCATAGGGGTCATTTCTTTCACCAACTGCCATTTCTTACCACCTCTTCATTCATTAACCTCTGAACCGCCGGTCCACTGACCGATCCTGAAAATGACAAATTCTGCTGGCTTTACAGGCGCTATGCCGATCTGCATGATCAGTTTACCGGTATCGATATCGTCCTGTGTCATTGTCGTCCTGTCACATTTGACAAAGAATGCCTCCTCGGGTGTGCTGCCCTGCAGTGCACCATCCCGCCAGACGCGGGTTAAAAAGTTTGTGACTGAACGCCTCACCCGTGCCCAGAGTGGTTCGTCGTTCGGCTCAAAGACCACCCATTGGGTGCCCTTTTCGATTGACTCTTCAATGAATATGAACAGTCTGCGGACGTTCACATATTTCCAGTCTGAATCACTTGTGATACACCGTGCACCCCATACCCGTATTCCACGGTTCGAGCTTCTAAAGTCCCGTATAACATTTATGTTGACAGGGTACGGATTTAAGATGTCGTGTTCCCGTTTGTTAAGGCGGTATTTCAGGTCTTTTATACCTTTTACAACCTCGTTTGCGGGTGCTTTGTGAACTCCGCGCTCCACATCGCTCCTTGCATAGATGCCTGCTAAATACCCGGAAGGTGGTACGTAAATATTCACATCGTCCAGAGGGTCATTTCTCAATAACCAAGGGAAATACAATGCTGCATATTTGGTATCATATCTGGACCTGAAGGCTTTGATGTCTTCCAGATCGGATGAATCCTTGAGACCATCCAGTATCGCAAACCTGTCTTTCAATAACTCGCACTGGAGTATCAGTTCATTCTGGACGTCTTCGTCTGTAATCCCAGGTGCTGCGATGATACTTGCCTCATCGATGTCTTCCAGTGCCTTGATGCCGGTCTTGTTCCCGGGTCCACCATCTATGCCTATGTAATCATTGGTGCCGGGAAGTGAACCGTCATCTCCGGCTGTGAAAGCCAGGTTCAGACCGTCATCCCCGCAGGGCTGGTCAAAGGGATCTGTCATGGCGTATGAAGAGGTGGGAACATACATATCCACAACATCGATGAGACTGGATTTGTCGTGGATCTTTTTGTAGTAATAATGTGGGATATTCGGGTTTGTGGTCAAAAACTCGAAGCTTTCTGTCTGGTCTTCATAGGACGCAACAACCCTAAACTCGCAGGTGGATACTGTTTTATTTGCCGGTGTGGCGGTATCTACAACCTGGGTGTTGTCCGTAAACGCAGAGTCAAGTGTGATGGTGTCGTTCTCAATGTCATCGATCAGTCTATACTGTTTGCTGTCACCATCATCATAGACGATAATTGCACCTTTATAGAAGTTTGCGGCGGATTTCAGCTTGAACTGTATTGATGTAGCAACTGTACCTACCACTTCGAGTATCTGCGATTTTGCCCGTGAAGCAGGATAGATCTCAATACCAATAGAGTCACCCCATTCTCCTTTGTTGGCAGCCAGGAATTTCACAGAGTTGGTCGATGGATTGCTGCCAGTAGGTATCACATCCAGCTTGACCCGTGTGTTCTTTTTCTCGAACTTAAGGGTCAGCTCACTGGTCAGGGTCACGGTATTTCGTACCGGGTCATAGATATCGATCGCCATATTGGAATCGCTATCACTGCTCTCGGTCCCGT
>Ga0255420_10029_pt1 | contig 30865 bp, 30 predicted proteins | sample ANMaggSeSYBR02I3_FD_182630 | JGI IMG/M metagenome (GOLD analysis project Ga0255420, IMG submission 182630) | Sediment cell enrichment communities from methane seep in Santa Monica Basin, California, United Staets - ANME aggregate JGI... | ecosystem: Environmental > Aquatic > Marine > Cold seeps >...
ATTTAATGATGGTTCAGGTTTTCTTTATTTATCGGGACATGGTCATCGTACAATATGGGCTACTCATCCCCATGAGAACCATAATATCTGGCTTCCGCCAGGTAATTATAGATCTAGTAATGTTCTTTCTTTAACAAATGATGAAAAATTACCAGTAGTTATACTTGATGCGTGCTATGTTGGACAATTTAATAGAGCAACTGATTGTTTCAGTTGGTCATTTCTAAGCAATTCCCAAGGTGGAGGTATAGGAGTATTTAGTTCTACATATACAAGTTTTTTTTATCCTACATCATACGTCACTCAAGATATTATTGGGAAGATGTCTCAAGACACAATCAAAGCATACAAACTTGATGGTTCGATCACATTAGGTGAAATGTGGACCAATGCGTTAACAAGATATATTTCTTCGAATATGGATAGTGCTGATTATTTTACTGTTGAGGAATGGTTACTGATGGGTGATCCAACACTGAGCATTGCAAAAGATTCAACACCACCCAATAAACCTATAATATCTGGTCCATCATCTGGAAAAGCAGGAGACGAATTAATTATTACAGCATCAGCCACTGATATAGATGGTGATAGACTCTATTATCTTTTTGATTGGGGAAATGATGAATTCTCAGAATGGATCGGACCATATGACTCTGGTCAAACAGTAGAACAAGGCCATAGTTGGGATGAAGAAGGAACATTTGAGATTCGAGTTATTGCAAAAGATAACCATGGTGTACAAAGCGAATGGTCTGACCCTTTAGTTGTGAGTATGCCGAAAAATAAGGTAATCAACACACCATTCCTAAGATTCCTAGAGAACCATCCACACATGTTCTCTGTACTAAGGCAACTACTTGGACTGTAATTTGTAAAATATTATCCCCACAGTAAAATTTAAGGTATGCTAATCTATTATATTATTGGGAGATTGCTTGATAAATAAATCATTGGCTGTTGGAATCGTATTTCTTTTTATCGTTTCGTCAACAATTCCAATGGTTCTTGGTAATGATGTTGAATCAGAGATACAAACACAAGCAACAGCATTATCTGACGGTCCAATGGATTCGGTTTGGCCTATGAAAAGCCATGATAATCGTCATACTGGCAGGAGTCCGTGCAACACTGCTGAAAATCAGCTAGTTGAGAAATGGCGGTTTTATTTAGATGATTGTGTTTCCGGCGGTCCAGTCATTGATAAAGATGGGATCATTTACTTTGGATCAGAAGGTCTTGGACAAAATTTTTTTGCTCTTTATCCAAATGGAGATTTGAAATGGAAATTTAGCACTAATGGATTTATTACATCAACCCCTGCTATTGCGGAGGATGGGACTATTTACATTGGTGATTGGACTTGGTATTTCCATGCAATTAATCCTGATGGAACAGAAAAATGGACATATTATGTTGATGCTACCGTTACTTCTTCGCCTGCTATAGCTGATGATGGCGCAATTTATTTTGGTACAATGGGTGGAGGATCAAAATATAGAATATGGGCTATTAATCCCAATGGTACGAAAAAGTGGGATTATACAGTTGGTGATGTTATCACTTCTGACCCTGCTATTGGTGATGATGGTACCGTATATATCGGCTCACAGGATTCATATTTATATGCGATGTACCCGAATGGTACTCTTCGTTGGCGTTTTAAAACAGAACGTAGAATAATGGGCCATCCATCCATAGCTGATGATGGAACCATATATGTCGGCTCATATGATAATTACTTGTATGCATTATATCCCAATGGTACATTGAATTGGAAATTCCTCATGTATGGTGCAACCAGCGGTAGCCCGTCTATCGGTACAGATGGCACTATTTATGTTTGTTCAGGTGATCTTTATGCGATAAATCCAAATGGGACATTGATTTGGAGTTTTGATTTTGGACCTGATAGATGGGTTGGCGGTTCTTGTCCTGTGATCTCGGCGGATGGAACAATATTTGTTGGCGTTCGTTACTCAGATCTTAATGGCGGCGAACTTATTGCTGTTAATTCTGATGGTACTGAAAGATGGCGCAGTGATCAGCTTTGTAATAGGTGGGTTGATTCTTCCCCATGCATCGGTGAAGATGGAACTGTCTATATTGGCTGTTCTACTGAAAAAAATGTTAGCCAGGGTACGAAGTCAGTTGGGTATCTTCATGCTTTTGGGTCTGTATTTTCTAATGAACCTCCCGATACACCAACTATTACAGGTAAGATAAATGGAAAACCTTGGGAGGACTACCGGTATTCAATAACTGCAATTGACCCAGATAGAAACCCTGTTTCATTTTATATTGACTGGGGAGACGGGACCAACAGCGGATGGACTTTTGAAAGGGCTTCTGGAGAAAAATGCTACTATGAGCATACGTGGCTAATAAGAGGCAGCTACACGATACGAGTAAAGGCAAAAGATGTATTCGGTGAGGAAAGTGACTGGGGTACACTTGAAGTTAGTATGCCTAAAAACATGATAATGAGTCCTTTTGAAAGATTTTTGGAGAATCATCCAAATATGTTTCCGATACTAAGAAAAATCTTTGACTAACGAGCTTTTGCTAATTACTTAAAAAATCTTGTCTCGCTAGTCAGACCTATATTCAACAGGGCTGAAAATCAATATATTCTTATACTTGACCTTAAAGTACGATTTTTGACTCTAAAGTCTGACCCTAAAGTGACATTAGGTGCAAAGCCCCTTCGACCGAAATGTTTAAATGTTATGACGTGTATATACGTATCAATACGTATTAAAGCGTGTATTGACGTGTGTAATATGGGTAAAGAAAATACAACAAAAAACACTGCACTATTTGTCATAATAGCGTTTATTTTAGGAGTAATAATTGGATACGCTGTTCATGATAATATATCCCCCATATCTCAATTCGAGGTTGGAGAAAATATTCTACATAACTCTGGATTTGAAGATGGGTCAAACAATGAACCTTACTATTGGTTTCAGGCAATTGTCCCTGTGGATAACCTGACCATGTCATGGGATAATGAAATAATATACAATGGTAGTCGAAGTATAAGTATCGATAACACTCACACATATAACGAAACAGTTTGCAATAACTGGGCTCAAACAACAGAAAAGATTCCAATTGGACATACACTTGAGCTTTCAGGCTGGATCAAAACCATCGATGCTGAAAGTGTGGTAATGGTTATTCAATGCTGGGATAATGTATATAATATGGTAGGATTTGGAACTACTCAAACAGCAACTGAAATCAATGGTACAAATGACTGGCAGACGTACAACGCTTCAGTATATGTACCAAATGATACTAGCAATATTGTAGTCAGGCTAACACTCACAGGTACTGGACAAGTATGGTTTGATGATGTTAAGCTAATTGTAAAATAAAAAATATTGGAGGTAAAAAATGAGAGAAAGGAGAATCATACCTACCAAATCATTTAAAATTCTACAATTTCCTGTTCTAATCTTGATTGTACTATGGATATTAAAAATTATTTTTGAAAATATACTGAGAGTTGAAAGTTATAGAAACATCTTCAATTTGGGCATACTCACTCTAACTATCATAGTAATTATTGCACTTCTATACATATTTAAGAAAAGAACTGTAAAAATTACAAAATTTGAAAAAGAAGAACTTGAAAGTAGATGTTCACCATTGATTCTCTGGATTACTGCAATTCTTTTAACATTCGTTGGATGTCTTGGAATTTTAGGAGGATTTTCATTATATCACAAATATGAGGTTATTGGATTCATACCAGGCATCCTCTTTTTTGGAATGGGAATTATTGCATGGTTTGAAAGTTTTACTACCAGAATGGCGTTTACAGAAGATGGAGTAATTGTTAAGTATCATAAGATTTTCCCATTCCCTGGATTATTTTATCCTTTTGATAGCTTAACAAAGATCAAGACAAGAGGGAATCTCATAAATTTCAAACATAGACAAATGTTTCTAGGAGCCAAACGCTTTTTCATATTTGATTCCCCCACTTTTATCAAGGAAATAGAAAAATATGCTCCATCTAAATTAGATAAAAATTAAAGGAGGTAAAAAATGAGCAATGGAAAAACAGTAGGAATGGTTCTCTTTGTAGGAGGAATAATCATACTTATTGCATATGGATTATTCCTAGGTTTCCAAAACATCGAGAGCGTAGATTATATAATTGCAATAGGGGCAGGAGCAATAATCATTGGAATACTAACCCTGTTGGTATCAATTATAATTGAACAACGTGAAGACACAAAAAAGATGAAAGAAGAAATAAGTAAGGAGGACTTGGAACCATGATCATAACAAATACAGATTTTGTTACTGGAAAAGAAATAAAAGAAATGCTAGGGCTTGTCAAAGGAAATACTATACAGGCAAAAAGCATTGGAAAAGACATTAAAGCAGGATTTAGACATATAGCCGGAGGAGAAATAAAGGAATATACAGAAATGCTTGCTGAATCAAGAGAAATAGCACTTAAAAGAATGAAAGACAAAGCTGAAAAACAAGGTGCAGACGCTGTAATCAATGTTAGATTCATGACCTCGTCAATAATGGGTGGAGCTGCAGAAATACTTGCATATGGAACCGCTGTAAAGCTTAAATAAATCGGTGAAAAATGGGGCTTACAAATACAATCTTGCTTATCTGTGGTGCTATCGCATCCTTATTTGGAATTGCTGCTTTTCTAAACCCAAATTTCGCAAGATGGATCAATGCCCCGGGCGGACCCAGATTAAAAGCAGCAATAGCTCTTATCACAGGAATAATAATTATCATAATTGGCTTAACCATTGAAATACCGCAAGCATGAAAATCAACAAAATTAAGGGAGAAGTTTTTATGAAAAAATGTTTAATTTCAACCATTTTTATAATCCTTATTATTGGAGTAGGATTCTCTGGATGTATAGACGAAGAAGAAAATGATTTAGAAAAAGAGGAGGAGGAATTAAACCTTGAATTCGAAGCAATCGGAATTGTTGAGAATCTAAGTCAAAATAACTATCAAGATGTGTATCAGAAATTTAATGATGAGATGAAAAACGCCCTTTCCCTCCAGTATTTACAAACAGCATGGGAGGGCCTAATCTACCAATATGGAGATTATAAAGAAATCAACTCAACCAGAAAAACTGAGGAGTATGGTTATCAAACAGTTTATGTCACCTGTGATTTTGCAACCTTTGGCTATCTTGATATAAAAATAGTGTTTGATGAAAACGACATGGTTGCTGGATTACAGTTTGTTCCAACTCAACATTCTGATGGATATGAACCACCCGAATATGCGAATTATTCAATGTTCACCGAAACTAATGTGACCATTGGAGAACAACCTTGGGAACTACCAGGAACTCTAACTATACCAAAAGGTGAAGGTGATTTTCCTACTGTTATTCTTGTACATGGATCAGGACCAAATGATCGTGATGAAACAATTGGCCCAAATAAACCTTTTAAAGACATAGCATTGGGACTTGCGAGTCAGGGAGTAGCAGTACTTAGATATGAAAAACGAACGAAAGAGTATCCACAGGAAATTGCAAAAATAGAGAATCTTACTATTCAAGAAGAGGTAATTGATGATGCCATTGCTGCAGTTGATCTACTAATGAACACTTCAAAAATTGACACTGATAGAATCTATATTATTGGACATAGCCTCGGTGGAATGATGGCACCGGAAATCGCAAATCAGGATAAACGAATAGCTGGCATTATCCTACTTGCAGCACCTACCAGACATTTAGAAGATTTAATCCTTGACCAATACAACTACTTATTTGGCCTAGATGGTGAAATCAATGAAAACGAAGCAGAACAAATTACTGCATTAGAAGAACAGATCGAGAAAATAAAAACACTCAATATCAGCGAAGGTGAACTTATTCTCAACGCACCTCTTGCATACTGGGAGTATCTTGCAGATTATGACCCAGTTTCAACAGCTGAAAATCTCACAATATCAATGCTTATACTCCAAGGAGAAAGAGACTATCAAGTTACCATGGAAAGTGATTTTGTAAAATGGGAAAACGCTTCTTACAACAGTGAAAATGTTACCCTTAAGTCATATGAATCTCTAAATCATCTTTTCATATCTGGAAGTGGACAGCCTACAAACACAGAATACAATAATCCTGGAAACGTAGCTGAACAGGTAATAAATGATATTGCAACGTGGATAAAAAACTTGTAAATGAGATGATAATAAATGAAAAAAGTGACAATAACATTAAACGATGAAACCTGGAAATGGTGGAAAGATAATCAATGGATTAATCTTTCACAGCTTGCAGAACGGGAATTAAATAGAATTCGCATGCTAGAAGAGCGAGTACTTGGAACCTGCCCAGAGTGTGGAAATCCCAAGCTACGATTTGATGGTAAAATATATCGTTGCGCTAAATGTGGATATGAATACAAATAGAGGTGAAATATTATGAAGTTCTGTCCAAGATGTGGATCGAAAAATATCGGATGGATTCTACCCCAAGATCGATCGAAATGGGAATGCAAAGATTGTGGGTATGTGGGAGCATTCATCATTGAAGATGGTGAAATTGCAGACGAAATTCGAAAAGAATATGTTAAAAATAAAGAAAAGATAGAGGATTGGTAACCATGATGGTGACAACAATAGAAAATATGCCAGGAAGAGAAATAAAAGAAATACTAGGAGTAGTGTTTGGTAGCTGCGTTCAAATGAAACACGTCGGAAAAGATATAAGAGCCATGGGTAGAAATATTTTGGGAGGAGAGGCAACAGCATATACGGAACTTATGGAAGAATCACGACGTACAGCAATGCAACGAATGATTGAAGATGCGGAAAAACTAGGGGCGGATGCAGTTATTGGGATGAGATACGCAACAGCTCAAACAATGCATGGAGCGGCAGAATTAATTGCCTTTGGAACCGCAGTGAAAACCTGCTAAAAAGAGGAGAAAATATGACAACGGTAGAAGTAAAAAATCTTGTGAAAAACTTTGGGACAACCAAAGCCGTTAAAGGAATATCATTTACCATAGATAAAGGAGAGATATTTGGATTAATAGGCCCCAATGGTGCAGGTAAAACTACTGCATTAAGGGTTGTATCGACACTTCTACAGATTAACTCTGGGGAAGTAAGAATAATGGAGCACGATGTGAAAAAACAATCAGATGAGGTTAGAAAACTAATTAGTTATTTGCCTGAAGATGCCGGCGCATACAAAACTCTCACTGGAAGGGGATATCTTATATTCATTGCTAATTTTTTTGCTGAAAAAAATACGCGAAAAATGGTTGAAAAAGGAATAGAAATCGCAGATCTCGGCGAAAGAATAAACGATAAAGTAGACACATACAGCAAGGGAATGAAACGGCGTCTGCTTGTAGGGAGAGCGCTTATGACAGATCCAAAGCTTGCAATTCTAGATGAACCGACATCTGGACTTGATGTAATAAATGCTCAAGAAGTCAGAAAAATAATAAAAGATACTGCAAGAAAAGGAACCACTGTTCTGCTCTCATCCCATAATATGCTTGAAGTTGAATATCTATGCGATCGAATAGCACTTATTGATGAGGGAATAATAGTAGAAGAAGGTAAGCCAAAAGCTTTGATGGAAAAATACAATGCAAATAACATCGAAGAAGTCTTTACAAGGGTGGTAGCATGAGTGCACTTGGAAACATTATAAAAAAAGAACTAAAAGAGCTGCTCACGCCTGCAACAATTCTTCCCATTGTTGTTATCGCGCTTATATTTGGCTCAATTGGAAGTTCGATGGAAGGGATTCAGGAAGAACTTGACGAAAAACCAGTACTAGGATTCATCAATGAAGACAACAACACCCTTTCAACAATAGTAACATCTGTTCTGGAAAATGAATCTGAAATTATCTTCAATTCATCTGACATTGCAGATAAACAATATGGACTGGAACAGGTGAAACAACAAGATGGTATGGCGTTGATTGTAATTAATAAGAATTTTTCGACTGATATTCTAAATGACACGCGAGGTGGTCTTGAAGTATATTGGATGATGAAGGGAGCAGGTCTCTTTGATACAATCTCTTCAGGAGTCGTCGAACAATTAATTATATCAATAAATAGAGAAATATCAAAAGCCCTTATCGAAGACAATACAACAGTAAATGCAAGTATCGCGCTCTGGCCTACGTCAAGAATAGATACGACATATTTTAAAGATAAGGAAATTGGGCTTTCACCGGGAGCGATTTCAGGTATGTTGTCCTCCCAATCAATGTTAATTCCTATTGTTATCATGATGATTATAATTATGGCTGGAAATATGGTTATTTCATCAATGGCACTGGAAAAAGAAAATAAGACACTTGAAACACTACTTACGCTTCCTGTGAAACGGACCCATATAGTAACTGGAAAGATTGTAGCAAGTGCGATAATTGGTCTACTTTTTGCTGTTGTGTATATGTTTGGTATGAGTCGTTATTTCCAAGGATTTCAGATGTCAGGAGAACTCAATCTTGCAGATTTTGATTTGGCGTTGACCTCTTCTGATTTTTTATTAATTGGGATTTCTTTATTTATCACTCTTATCGCAGCGCTTGCGCTCTGTATGCTTCTAGGAACCATGGCGAAGAATTACAAAAGTGCGCAAACTCTTACCTTTCCAGTGACTATGCTTGCTATGATACCTATGTTTGTTACAATGTTTGCAGATTTTGATACGTTGCCTCTTGCATTGAAAGGGTTGCTTTTTGCAATACCGTTTTCTCATCCAATGATGGCGTCAAGAGCATTGATATTTAATGATTATGTGCTCGTGATCGGGGGAATTATCTATGTATTAATTTTTGCAATAGTAACAATTAGTATTGTTGTATGGGTGTTTAAAACAGATAGGCTTCTTACAGGAAGTACTAGAACGAAGAAACTCTTTTCCTTCAAAAAACGCCGTTAGAACTAAAAAGAGGATTTTTTCAAATCCTCTCTAAATTTTTAGAAGTCCACCTTTTTTATATATCTCAAGTTGTGACTTAGAAAATGGCTTTGCATGATATGACTTACCTTGTGTTTTATCGATTATTTCGCCTGTTGTAAAATCAACTGATAACTCGTCTTTATCATCAATCTTCTTTGTGATGTTCTCAGCGATAAGGATGGGCATTGCACTATTGATTGCATTGCGTTCATATATGGCACCAAAGGACTCAGCAATTATAACACTAATATCAAGAGATTTGAAGCAATCTACTGCCTGTTGACGGGAACTTCCACAACCAAAGTTTTTACCAACAATTAAGAGCGCTCCTCTCTTTGCCTCTTTTGCAAAATTCTTATATCCTTCTAAGTTGTCAAAGGTATATTGCCCCATTTCATTGATGTCTGTAATTGAGAGATACCTGTTATGAAAGATCATATCGGTATCAATATTATCCTTTCCGATAACCCACACCCTGCCTTCAGCTTTTACAGGAGATTTAACAGATTCTTTCCTTATCTTAGCTGGAGAAGATTTAACTGAGGATATGGCAACGGGTTCTGGTTTTTCCGGTACTGCATCTTCCGTTGTAACAAAACCAGCAACAAGGGATGCTGCAACAGTTGCAGGAGATGCCAAATAAATATCACCCCTACCTTGTTTACCAACAAAGTTACGATTACCCGAAGAAACTGCTACCTCGCCAGGTCCAGTCTGACCAATTTGACCAGCAGCACATCCAGCACATCCAGCTGAACCAACAAGAGCACCAGCATCTTTAAAGATTTTAATCAAATCCTCATCGAGGCATTTCTTCCAAATTTTATCAGTAGAAGGAACAATCTTGAGAACTCGGCCAGGAGCGATTTTTTTACCTTTTAGAATCTTTGCAATCGCCCTCATATCATCCATACGCCCATTAGTACATGAGCCAATAAAACCAGAATCTACCTTTGCCCCAGATACATCTTTTACACTTGTAACATCCTCGGGATGACCCGGACGGGAGATCATAGGTTCAAGATCATCAATATCAATTTCAATAGTGCGCTCATACTCTGCCGCTTCATCAGCAGTTACACCATCTTTTGATGGAAACAGTATGATTATTCCACCCATTTCAGTAGCCATTGAGGCTATCGTGATTCTACCATCAAGAGACAAGGCATCAACATAGTCGCCATATATCTCAGCAGCAAAACCAAGAAGACCATTTGCACCTATATCCTGCAACATTTTTAGTACAACATCTTTTGGATACGCAGATTTTGAAGGACTCCCATTAAGAATGATTTTCACCGTTGGTGGAACCTTAAACCATACCTTTCCATGAGCCCAAGCATGAGCAATATCTCTATCCCCCATTCCTTGACCAAAGGCACCATAGGCACCTAAAATATTAGCATGAGAATCAGTTGAAATTATAGTTCCACCGGGCTTTACGATATCTTCATCAATAACAATATGAGTTCCTATTCCCCTGTTGATATCAAAAATTTCAACATTGTTTCTTCTGGCAAAAAGTCGGCAGATATGCTGGTTTGCCGCATATTTTTGATCACACCCACCAGGGTTGCAATCAAAGGTGAAAAACGTCTTTTTTGGATCATCCAAAGAGAGACTGTTTTCCTCAAGATTTTTTACAACATTTGCACCGCCAAAATCCCTAGCAACACGAACATCAATACCGACATCAATAATGTCCCCAACATTAGCCTCACTCTCAGAATGATTTTCAAAAATCTTCTGAATCATGGTTTTACTCATTCAATTACCTCCAAATTTTATGGTAAATCTCTCTCCTCTACCCCATCATACTCATGTTCTACACTAAACATCTTACGCATGGGTTTGAATTCTGTTTGTTCCTCATAAACCTGGGCTGTTAATCCTGCTACTCTACCAAGTAAGAAGAAGGCTTTACCAAGTCTCCAATCAAAACCCATATCAGAACTAATTGCAGCAATAGCACCATCAACATTTATCGGAAGTTTTCTTTTGGTCTGAATTTCAAGTTCTTTTTCTATTGCTTTAGATAGCAAGATATGATCTCCTGCAATATTTAATTCCTCAGCTAAACTAAAAAGTCTCTTTGTTCTTGGATCAGATGTATGAACCCTATGACCAAAACCAAGGATCCTCTTATGTTCTTCTCTAGATTTCTTTACAAGAATTTTTGCCATTTCCTCTGGATTCTTGCCTTCCTTTTTCATCAGGGAAATACCTTCTTGCAAGAATTTTGCACCTTTCTCAATTGCACCACCGTGTGCATCTCCGATGGATAACACCCCAGCTGCAACGGCAGTAGGCAGGGGAACACCACCTGATGCAACAACTCTTGATGCCATCGATGAAGGAGGAGTAACACCATGATCAATACAAGCCGTAAGAATAGCATCCATCATTTTCCCATGCTCTTTGGATGGAAGTTCACTTTTTAAAAGAAGATAAACAACATGAGGGAATGGAATATTTCCAATCAAATCCTCCTGCCTATACCCCCTTGTTACGAGATGATTAGGTTCCACCTTTGTAATCTTGGTATTCCACGTCAATTAACTCACTCCTTAACCCTTCTAATATTATCCAAAACAGTTCCATCAAAATACTTAGTTAAACCGATAATTTCCTCACCCAGATTTACTTCGGCTGGTCCACCGGTTGCATCATATGCCATTTCTCTAAGTTCCTCGATTGGAACAATGTCAATTTCGCTCTTTAATTTATCAATCAAATCCTTCCTTCTTGGATTTATGGCTATCCCCTCATTTGTGACAATTGCATCAACAACATCACCAGGCGTGGAAATAGTGGTAACTCTTTCCCTAACAACAGGATTTGTCTTTCTGAACACGGGAGCAGAGATGATTGTAAGATTAGCGGCTGCTGCAGTATCCTGATGACCACCAATGCCGTGCAACATACGACCATCGCTATGTGTATTAACATTTACATTAAAACTGGTATCAACTTCTGTTGCTCCAAGCACCACAGTGTCCAGACCATCTATTGTTCGACCCTTCGATGTAGGATCAGCATAATGACCGATATCGGCAGGTAGACCGGGGTCTTCTGCTACAAATTTTACAGACTCGACATCAAAAACCTGAGAATAGTAAATGTTTTTGACACGTCCAGCCCTATAAATGTCAAGTATATACTTTGTAAGACCGCCTGTTGCACAAGATGCTATTATATTTTTTTCTTCAAGTTTTTCCCCTAAAAATTTCAATGCAGCAAGAGAAATTCCTCCTGCACCGGATTGAAAGATCATACCATCCTTAATCATACCTGCAGCTTCCATAAGCGCAACGCTATCAAGTGCAATCTTCAGTTTCATAGGATCCTCTGTAATCTTAAGGGTTCCAGAAACAATTTTATCCTGATCACCTATCTTATCAACCACAACAACATAGTCGACATATCGTTCCTGAATCTCCTGAAGCCTACAAGGATAATCCACTATATTGTCAGTAACAATGATTACATGATCAGCATGCCATGCATCAACCTCAGAATATGAAATAGGTCCAAAAGCACTTCTACCAATTCTTCCGGTGCAATTTCCACGTTCATCAGCGGTTGATGCTGCAATAACTGCGATATTTGGATGTAATTCGCCAGTTTTTACTGCGGCCCAACGTCCACCATGAGAACGGAGTATAACTGGGGCTTTCATGGGATTTTTGGATACATAGTCACCCACAACACCATTAATACTTCCCTCAATTCTTGTAACAGTACCCTCCTTGATATGTTCAATAACAGGTTCGTGAACATTGAACAATGCAGTTTGCGCAAGCCTAATATCTTTAACACCTAACTCCCTCACCGCATCAAGGGCCATATTGACAATAAAATCACCAGTTCTGAGCTGATGATGGAAAGAAAGGGTTTGCCCGTTCTTCAGACCGCATTTCTTCAAAGCTTTGGTAAGACTTGTAATCTTTGAAATGTAACTATATTTTTTACCACCGGCAAATGGTTTAAAAGTTCTACCGGCAATCTCCGTTTCGATTTTTCTTCCAGCTGCGTTTTCTACCTTCATTTATTCACCATTGATTTTTTTATGTGAAAATCAATAAAATCACAGTGATGAACAATAAATGATTCAGGGGTTCTTTCTAACTTATCCCCCTCATGTGAGTGTGCATAGATAATGAAGACAATTTCATCTGGAAGACCACACTTCCATGCTAGCTTTGAACCGGATACAGGGTGGCGAAATTTTTTACCATATTCACCTTTTACTATTTTACCATCCACAACCTCGTATTCCAGTAGCTTTCCCACATCATGAAGCAACGCACCAGCAATCAAATAATCTTGGTTCAAATTCTCGTCTCTTTGATCCAAAATACTTTTTGCCATTCGTGTAACTCTTTTTGTATGGTCAGTCAATTTTCCCGAGTTCTCAAAAAGAAGAGTAAACGGAACATCATCAAGTGTTTTCCACTTACCACAGTCAGCAGCTTCTATCCAAACTTGCACAACTTTGTCTCGCAAATCTTTATCCTTAATCCATTCTAGTTCCGAAAAGCATGTTTCAATATCGCTTTTTTTGATCATATTTTTCCCCCGGAGAGTTTTTTCTATAATCTGTATCTCCATTATTAACGTTCTGCTGGGTTTTACCTTGTGTAATAAAACAAAAATTTGTGCATATGTAATCAGTCAAAATACAAAGTTGCAGTTGTTTCATTTATTTATCGTAACATTTATATAATAATCTGATACTATAATTGTGTAATTAAATGAAAAGCTGGAGAGATAAATTGTGAAAACGAGAAAATTGAAATGCTCCAAAGAAGATAAAAACGTAAACAAAAGCCAACATTGTCCTAAATTCAAGGCTGTTCCTGAGATATTAGTACGTAAAAACTCAGACAAATGTTGCAATAATTGTATATTTGTAGTTTGAAAATGACCGGCGGATTTTGTAAAATAGTTGAGTTTCGATGTCGCATATGGATCAGATCTAATCCTTTTCTCCATCTTCGAAAATATAAATAAAAAGGAGAGGGAAAGAGAGGATTTTGTGGACTATACTTCTAGAAGAGAGCTTAATAATGGAAATCCATGTAGGAATTTCTCTAACAATCTCAGAAGTAAATTGTCAAATAATACTCTATTTTTTGGCATGCTAATAGGTAATGGTTCTGACCATCCACTTTGAATTTCTGCCGTATTTTTAGCCTTGACCTTTATTTGATAACTTCCTTTTTCAGCCCAAATATGTTTTGCACTTGCTTCTTCACCAGATTCATATGGTCCAACCCATCCATTGTTAGTATCATCCCCCCAGTCAAACCAATAGGATACCTGACCCCCACTTGGATCTATTGTTCTCGTGGTATAAGTATACTCCACATCTGGTTTCCCTGTTGCCGGACCAGAGGGTCTATCTGGTATATCTGGCGAAATGTTTGCAGGATCTTTGATACCCAGTTCTGGATCACCAAATAAATTAGTTTGATAGTAGCACCACCTCATGCCATTCTCATCGATACGCCATATATTGTCTTGTTTTGAATAGTGATTGGCTCTTCCTAGTTCTCGAATGTTTTCTTCAAAAAGCGCTTCATAAAATGATTCATCATACGCACCTGAAGGTGACTCCACACTGTCTTCGCTTCCTAGACCATAACGTGCATTTAGTATACATGCAAAAGCCCCGTATGGTATTTCACATGTGAGAATTTCTGCGATACAGTCATAAGTCTGGTGTCCAGACCAGCAGTTATAATTATCAAATGAACCTGTGAGGCATGAATGAGAATATATGAAAAATGGTTTTTCATTTGTTAGCAGTCGTATGTTTTCTCCACTTGTTTTCAACATATAATCATTCATGCCATGACCATCGTGATTAATTAAATGATATGATGTTTCGCTAAGATGTGTAATCATAAAATCTGCATACCATGTTTCATCACGATCATATATTTTACTAATATTGAAAATATCTGGTATATCCACTACCTCTTCAGTGTGATCTTTATAGTTACCACCATATTCAGAAACACCTGGAAATCCAAGATATTCACCGATAAACAATATTTCGGAAAAATATAAATCGTTTGTTTCTTCATACCACAGTGTTTTCTTCACAAAATTTGATATTTCTTCAGCTGAGTCGGCACATGCACGTCCAACCCATACCTCTGCATAAAGATCTGCTTCATCAATTTCTTCATCTGCATCATTGAAATTTTTCGCTTCTCCAAAATGCATATCACAGTCGTAGTTAAAATTCCCATCAAGACACGCATAGTAAACATCAGATGGTATATCGTCTTCCTCGTGGTCCAAACTACCAACATCGAGAGGGAGACCATCCTCATCTGCAAAAAGACCGCGAAGTGGAACAATATTGTCATCCTCAACGATCGCATCAGCATCCCCACCAAGTAGCACATAATCTGTTCCCCAGTCCATGTATGCATGTCTGATAAAATTACGTATTTTCGCAGGTGTATCATCAAATAATTCAAGATTCTCTGTTATTTCACTTCCATAAAAGGGATTTGAGGGATTTGCATCTCCCCATGTACCAAACGCTTCATAATCTGAGTTACTGAGGATTTCTTCAACAGTTACAATGGTTGGATTCAGCCCTTTAGAAAGTTTATGGTACATAAGATCCTGAAAAGTGTATTCGCCGTCAGAATTTTTCAGTTCCTCACTAGTTATTATAACATAATCATAAGTTTCCGTGGAAAGTGGTTTCTCTACTGAACTGGGCGTGTAGCTGTATACATCTGACGGGTTTTCCACAAGATTTTCAACATGTGCATAGTCCTTTGGCAGGCCACGAAATGCCATATTCATTGATGACTCCTTTGTTTCAACGAGGAGTGTCATATAATCATAGTAAAAAATTTCTCCAGTTTCTGGTAGATACTGAACTGGATGAAGGTTTATGTGAAGAATAGAAAAACCTCTAGACGTATAAACAGCAACATCTGAGTATAGTGGCTCAGGTGCAATATCAGAAGTAGATTTCAGAGGGGTTATTGAATTGGAACTTTGTTCTTTGGCTATATGTTGTGTCGTTACCAGGGGTACAACTTTAGCCCCCAATTCAACATTATAGCCTTTGCCTAAACTTATTTTATCAGATGTGAAAACTTCTATGTTTTCCATGGATCTACCCTGTGGTAAAAGTATCCTTACTGGTTTAACAGGCAAGCGTGGCTCTCTAAAATCATTAATGTTTGGAAGTCCATCGACAGTTATTCTATCATACACTCTATCCTTAATATTTATCTTTTCCAACCGTGGCTCTGAAAGGGAAAAATCCAATACAATTATCTCTTCATTCAAAGTTTTACTCTTTATTTCCAAAGCTGGCGTCACAGTTGCCAATAAAAACATCGCCAAAATCCCAATAATCAACATTTTATTTACATTTTTCATACTTATTCCCCATAAATTAAATCAATACAGGTTAATAAAAGTATGGTTTCTTAAATCTTTTGCGAATTTGTAAAAACCAAAGACCACAATATAACATATAAAAAGCTGTGGGAAGGAGAAGAGGTGATTTAGAGGGGGTATTGGATGGGTTCTCTCTAAACTTAATAATTGGATTTCCTTCCTTCCCGATCGTTGCAAAAAGACAAAATGCATATAGGTTTTAAGTATCTTTTTCGCAGATGAATGTGCAAGCGCACATGCATACCCAAAACAAACAGCTTTCCACATAGCATTAAGATATCCTGACAACAAGTGTAAAGAAAGCTTTAATAACACTGTAATAAATATTAATGTATAAATAATTAAATGTATTAGAGGTTTAAAGTGAGTTCTAAATCGAATTTCAAAATTAATAAAATCGATGCGATAATCGTAGTAGCTTTGATAGTTATAGCAGGGGTTGTCTTAACCAAAGCAGGCTATATATCCCCTACACAAGAGAAAATTCCCACATCGCAACCAGATGATCCACTGCCCCCACCACCTCCACCAACGCCACCTATATCCCTTTCATCAGAATACATAGGATTCATGAGGGCTGTTTCTCCAGAGGATGAAGGAGCACATTTTGACCAGATTTGTATTTGTAGAGAATGGTGGTACTTCGGTGCAGCTTTAGATGGCGAAGACAGTGAACTAAAAGATTGGACAGTTTCCGTTAGTTTCAACCATATGGCACGTGGTGATCTTTTTGGAACGTTAAAACCCGATATGTTAGTAGTAACGCTCAATGGACCCGATGGAGAGAAATATGGAGGGGTAATAAACAAGGAAAGGGGGCTTGGAATAATCAAGCAACCTACATTGCAAGCAAAAACTCCTGGATTAAGTATAGAATTTGAGGATTCGTGGGCCGAAGGAGGGGCGCCTGAATGGCACGTCCATGCAGAAGATAATGACATTGACAAAAACCATGAAATAGTCGTAGATTTGAATTATTTTTCACCTTCTGATCCACTATGGACCATCGGAGAAAGAGCTTTTCAAAAATCGGAAAGTAATATTGCCAGCTATATGTTCACCGGATGTGGTGTAACAGGTACAATAAAGATAGATGGGACAGAGTACCACGTAGAGGGAAAAGGACATCATGAACACTCCTGGTCACCCAATATTATAACACGGGGATCGATTAATGGATGGGACTGGTGTCACATGACACTTGATAACGGATGGAATATATATTTCAGCAATTACTATCTAACACCTCAGTACCTATCGACCAAAACGACAAAAATCAACCCATTTGGATCACTAGTTATAACAACAGATCAAGGAGAAACTCTTACAATTTTAGACGATATCGACTTTGAAATTACAAAATCAGATGAAAAAATCTTCCCATTTGTAAAAATGCCTTCTGAGTTCAGTCTGACTGCAAAACCAAGCATTCTTCAACCGCTATTAAAAACATATAATGTGGAATTAGAATTAAATATTATATCTGAAAATACATGTGAAAAAGTGTGGAAAATTCCGACATACGTAGGAATGAAGGTTGGAATGAGTAGCATAAACGGAAAAATAACATGGTCTGACGAGGACGGAGATCAAGAGGTAGAACTAAACGGCATAGGGAACATATGGAGTATGAGAGCGCTGATATAGTCTTTTATTTAATTTCTACCGTTCTATCATATTATTATCAAAAATCTAGAGGTTTTGTAGATAGGTTGCTGCTATACCATTTTAAATTGGTTTTGAATTAATGTTTAAGAAGATCATTAGATGTGTTAATTGTAACTAATGTTGTAAATATAAATATGAAAATTATGAATAGAAATATTTAAATTCCACCATTTCATTATTAATTATAATCGTTGAAGGGAGGAAGTAAATTATGCGAAAGAAAATAATTGGAATTTTAGTTTGTATGCTGTTAATTCTAAGTTTTGCCATATCCTCACCAGGAATCTACACAACTAGTACGCCATCTCTTGAAAAGAATCCCATCATGAAGATGTACAATGATCATACTATTGTTACCAGTGATCCCACGTTTGAAACTCATTGTATAATAAACAATACGCCACCAAATACTCCAAATAAACCATCAGGCCCCATATCAGGAATAATTTGTATCTGGTATCCGTATTCCACATATACCACCGACCCAGATGGAGACGATGTAAAGTATGGTTGGGATTTTAATGGAGATGGTATTGTAAATGAGGATAACTGGACACCTTTCCACCCATCTGGAGTAATGTGTAACGTATGGATATTGTTTGCTTATCCTGGAACATATTATCTAAGTGTCATTGCCGAAGATACAAACGGTACCCGAAGTAATTTCTCTCCCACCCTAACCGTTGTAATATCTGATAATATGCCTCCAAATACACCAAATCGGCCATCTGGTTATTCATCAGGAACTGTTGGAACGCCATACACTTATTCTACATATACAACCGATTTTGATGGTAATAATATTAAGTATGGATGGGACTGGGACGGAGATAGTATCGTTGATGAATGGACAGGTTTCTATTCATCTGGATCGGTTTGCATTGCCTCTCATTCATGGCCTTCTGACAATACATATTATGTTAAAGTGAAAGCCGAGGATGTTTACGGCGCTCAGAGTGGTTTTTCATCGGCGTTAACAGTTGTAATCTCTAGTGAAAATCATCCACCAGATAAACCGGCCAGACCTTCCGGTTCAACACATGGAAAAGTGGGAGTATCTTATTCATATGAATCGTTGACTAACGATCCAGATGGCGATCATATTTACTATATGTTCGATTGGGATGATGGAACAACAAGCGAATGGAAAGGACCTTACAACTCTGGTGATATCATATGCGTATCTCATATATGGAACGTCAGAGGGTCATATGCGGTCAAAGTAAAAGCTAAAGATAGTCATGGCCTCGAGGGCATATGGTCAGATCCGTTGCCAATCAGCATGCCTAAAAACAAAGCAATTGACCATCCGTTCCTGAAATTCCTGGAGAATCATCCAAATATGTTCCCGATACTAAGACATATATTGGGTTATAATCTGTAAATATATGTCCTTACAGTAAAATTTAAGGCATGCTACTGTATTACATTATTGGGAGGTATGTAATAATGCAAGGATTGGTTTATAGAAAATTATGTACGGCAGTTATAGTTGTTCTGTTTATTGGAGTTAGTATTGTACCGAGTATAAATGGATTTGATTTACCGACAATAAGGAATTATAACCTATCTGTTTCATCGGTTTCAGATGATAATAATTTTGATGATTATATTGATGATGTTTTTTGTTATAATTTCAAACTAATAAATCGTGGAATATATAGAACTGATGAAAAACCAAATATAAATATTATCAGTGGAGATTATTCTAAAAATGGTGGTAATGCTACTCTGACATTGGAAGTAGAAGGTGTTATTGAGGATAGGGGAAATTTCAGTGATATTACTAATTCTGTCCTTTATTTTCTTGAACTTAACACTTCAGAAAATACATATATAATTATATATTGCAACGGAAATTGCTCAGATGGGCATGAGAATTTAACTAATTTTGTGGTTGATGGTTCAACTCTCTCCATTACATTCAGTTTAAATAATACATCTGAAACCATCAATTCTATAGTCATATTTGCTTTGGATTTTAATATTGACGCTGATACTCTTTTGGGTGAAATGAATTTTGATTTCGCTACTAATGTTGAATATTCAATGGATATAAAAATAACGAAACCAGATAATTCATTATATTTGTTTAACAGGGAAATATTGCCTCTATCCTCACCAGTTGTCATTGGTAAAATTAATGTTGAGTTTGAGGAATTACTTAACGAAACATTAGCGGAATATGGGGAGCTTTATATTGATGGTGAATTAACAGCAACTTCAAATATCATGAGTGTTCTTACCTGGAATAAATTATCCTTTGGGAAACATACGTTGAAAGTTATTGCGTTTGATGTGTATGGTAATAGAGCTTCTGATGAAATTGAGGTTTGGAAGTTCTTCTAACTTTTTCTCATCCTGAGTTTAGCGATAGGGCGAGTAGTGTATCTATTAAATCATCATGACTATTTACAGGAGTTATTGTTAACACTCATTAAGCAAACTTATAAGATAGGATAATATATTGCAATTCTACGGATTTTAACATTACAGTAAAATTTAAGGTGTGCTAATGTATTATATACATGGGAGATAACTTGTTAAAGAAATCCTTGGCAGTTGGTATTATTCTAATCTTTGTACTGCCAAATCTTATTCCAGTTGTATCTGCAAATAACCCACAAATTAGTACTAATAATTACTGGGGATTTATTCTAAAAGCTGAGGTCGATTCAGTTATTTATACGTGGAATAATGATTCTTTTTGGTCTGTCACTATTGAATTTAACTACTTTGTTATTGGGATAGGTAGACATGATATATTCTGTGAATTCGAGTATGAAGTATATGTTTTAGATGGAAATACATCTCAACCAGAGTTGTACACTGGAAATGTAACTTTCAATGATTCTATCTATCTGCTTCAGCCTACTAAACAACCTATGATAAGGCTTAAGGCAAGTGGATACCAAGAATTAGAACCTTTTAGTTATTATTTGGAAGGTAACTGGACTGGGAGACTCTACGTAGATGAAGAACTAATAGATCAAATTGAAATATACTGGAAATGGGGACCATAGAATGCAAAAGTTTGTTTCAATTGGAATCATCTTCTTGTTTCAGTTTTAACTCTAATGGTACTTGGATACGATTCTGAGAGTGACTGGACAATATTCAAAGTAACTATGCCGAAAAACAAAGCAATCAACACACCGTTATTTAACTTCCTGGAGAATCACCCATATATGTTCCCAATATTGAGATACATACTAGAGTTATAGAAATTACACAAAATCCCTCTTCCTTTTCTAGTATTAAATTATATTTAGATATATGTTTATTGTACGGTCACAAGCGCATTATCAGCATCTAGTAAAACCATATCTCCATCTTTTATTTTCTCGATATCTATTTGATCTACACACGGAATCCCAGCAAGTATCGCACCTGTTGCAACTATCGTCTCTGTCTCCTTATTGACAATGCCTGCTGGTGCAACACCGTTTTTCTTGATACCATAAATAACATAAGATCCTACAGTCGAACCCTTACCACATGGAAAAACAAGTATCTTATCCTTTACAGATTTTCCTTCGAGCGGATGATCTTTTTCAATAACAATACCAGTTTTGATATCTATTCCACCATAGAATCCTATCGGTTCCGTTGATACTATCGCAACACCTTCAGCAGTACCTGGCGATATCATTCTTCCCTTCATGCTTGCCCCTCCACAAGTTTATCAATATTAGCAAACACTACATCTTGCTTGCAAAAACCTGGCAAATAGTTCGCTGCTTTCCCAGAATTAACTCCAGTTGTTTTGTACCCCATTCTCTCAATTGGGGAGACTACCATACATGTATCGGCAACAATGTTGCCTCCTGCTTTTTCAATTATTTCGGTGAAACCCATTCTATCAGCTGCTTCCTTCATCATTCTTGAAGTGCATATCCAGACAGGTTTTTTCAAATGTTTTCCTTTAAGCTTATCTGCCAATGTTGAAATTTCCCGAAGAGATGCATGAGGACATCCCAAGATCACAATGTCAGGATCCTTACCAGAGTTTAACTTTTCGTAGGTCTCGTCAAGTTCTTTTTTACTTACATTTATTGTTTCCAATCCATTCTTTTCAACCAAATCTGCTTCAGGCGTCAAATTTTCAGCATGATATAGTGCAACTGCTCCAGACGCAGCCATTGCTGCACCAAGAGCCTTCAATTGATCAGTATTTGCATCTTTTATTCCTGTGAAATATGGGATTTTGTTCTTAACTTGCTTACCGACAAAATAACCAAGAGCACCAAAATCAGAGCTGAAATCTAAATTCACATCTACATTGATCTTAACAGTTGGCTGTCGTTTTTCCCAAAGATGCAAACCGTAGTTTGGAGTTCTGCCACAAAGAGCAGCTGCAAGGGCAGAAGGTCCACCCTCCCTATTGGTTCGTGCCCCAATAACAGAATTAGAAAAGGAAACTGCAGAAGATTCTGACCAGGCTATGTGTTCCCTAAATCGTGGAAGATTTCCTGCAAGATATGGTGTACAGGTAGATGTAATAACAATTCCCATTTTTTTGAACGCATCCATGACTCTGATCTGATTCTTTGCAAAATCCTTTGGAAAGCCAAGTTTTTCCCAATTTTCAAGGTCCATGCCAGCAGGATTGAGATATGTAAGAACTTTTACTTTTGCTCCTTTTGATGCCATATCTTCTAGAAATGCTAGGCCTGGATCTCCAACAGACTTATAGGAAACACCTGCAACTTGAACTGATCCCACAGGTATCATTTTTTCAGCACCGTAGATATCGCCTAAACGGACAAGTAACCTAAACAATCTTTCAAGTACTTCTCCTTCCTCCCCATCAAGTATCTTTTCTTCTTCTTTTGTCAGATGCATTCTACTAACTCCTTGCAATTTTCAACTATTTTGTCAATCTCTTCCTTTGATGCATTATCTATATGTACTCCACCAATAGCAACAATCTTTGTATTGTATTTTTTACAAGCTGCCTTGGCTATTGGTTCAAGCACAACATCATCATAATGCCCTTCCAAACGGATAACATTTGGTGATTTATTGGGTTCGCAGATAACCACACCACCCATATGAGATTTTTCTCCTCCCCCGAGGATATAAATTCTATCATCACCTATTTTCATCGGTTTAAGCCAAACCTCGTATTTTCCATTACCCGAGGTAATCATTGATATCAACTTTATTGTATTTTACAATCGCATATTTACTTTTATCAACATCTGTTGGAATGGTTGCATCAACACCGATCTTGGTCGTAAGTGTCTTCTTACCTGCTTCATGTTTACCCGAAGGATCAAGAGAACTGCCTGACTGATCTGGTTTTATAATCAGGTCCGTATCTCCCTGGAACCGTGTTGCTATTGCCCATTCTATAGCATTAGGACTGTAGATATCGACATCCTCATCAACGATTACCACATGTTTCATGCTTTTATGTCCATTGAACGCAGCTTCGATAGCTTTCTTTGGATCGGTAGGATCTTTCTTTTTAATCTGTACAATGCCATGAAGCCATGAGCCACCACCCATTGTCACAAGTACATTCTTACAGTTTACAACCTTACTTACTTCACTATAAATAGTTGGTTCTTTTGGCATGCCCATGAGAGTTTTATGCTCCAGTCTACCTGGAATCAAGGCTTGATACATTGCATCTTTTCTGTGCGTTATGCGATCAATAACAAAAACAGGTTCCCGTCTTTCGAAATCCCTTGTTTCAGTAAGATCTACAAATGGACCCTCACGATCAAGATTCCTAGTGAGCCTGCCTTCAAATACGAACTCAGTTTCAGCCGGTACTTCAAGATCTTTTGTCACACATTTAACTAGAGGTGTTTTATCAAGAGCGTTTGCAATTGAAAACTCATCAACGCCCGGTGGTGGACCAAGAGACGCGGCAACCATAACCGCAACAGAATTCCCAACACATACTGCCATCTCAATATCTCCTTCAAGTTTGTCATAGGTCGTACGAGTCTGCCTCTTTTTAATAAGACGTGCGGTAAACTTGTTTTTTCCGATCTCCATAAGTCGATGATATGAAACATTTCTGCCAGTATCGGGATCTTTTATTGTTGAAACCGTGGCAGACCCATATCTGCCACCATCTCCATCCAGATGATACAATAGCGGTATTTTACTCAAATCAGGATCTTTTATTATTACTTCTTGACAAGGTGCTTTATCTACCATCTCAGGTTCTTTTGGATTTTGAAGCGCTTTTACAAGTTTAAGCAAAAGTTTATCTTTGGTTGTATCCAGCCCTTTAGCAATAACGTCACGATCAGATGTAATACCAGCAAAAACAGGGAAATCATATCCCTTAACATTTTCAAATATAACTGGTTTTTCGTCAAGAGAATATATAACATTTGCAATTTCATATTTTGCAGATACTTCCTTTTTTATTCGTACTAGGTTATTCTCTTGCTCAAGTTTGGATAGAAAATCTCGGAGATTCATTGTTCGACACCTTCTCCAGATACACCTATAACGGTCTTCAATACTTGAAAACCTTCTTTTTCTATGGCATTTGCCACGTTGTCTTGTAGGTCCTTACCAGGCGTCAGAGCGATCATGTTTCCTCCAAGGCCCCCACCAGTAAGTTTAGCTCCAAGAGCACCTTGTTCCCGTGCAATACTTACGAGAAAATCAAGTTCCCTCGATGACACTCCAATCTGTTGGAGAAGCTTATGATTTTCATTCATCAGTTTTCCAACTTCTTTATAATTTTCCTCTTGCAATGCTCTTTTAGCCAAATATGCTATGTTTTCTGCCCGGTCGAATATTTTCTTATATTTTTCAGGATCTTTTTCTTTTCTTTCCCTTACCCCTGCAACCGCTGCAGTTGTATCGGCCACCTTGCCAGTATTGCCCATTACAATTCTAACTGGATTAGAAAGAGAGATTTTTTCCATGATGTTGGGTTCGCCTTTTTCAAACCATATGAGACCGCCAAAAGTAGACGCAGTATTGTCTATCCCTGATGGTGTCCCATGATATCCTTTCTCCCCTTCATAAGCAATATCATTAATCTCATCATCTGAAAGATTAAGGTTAAAATGCTCTGAAAGAGCTCTTGCAACAGCAACACACGAGGCAGCACTGGCACCTATACCGCTTGCAGCATAAAGATTGCCACCCAGTTCAATCTTTATCCCTTTTTTGGAATTGTCAAGCCCCATTTTTTTAAAAATTCTGTCAAATGAATCCTTTTGTTGCTCCAATTTGTCCTTCTTATAGCTAGGTGTTGCACCTCTATCGTCCTCAAATTTGAACTCTGAACCTTCAGGCGTTACCTTAGCAACGGTGTATTTTCCAATAGCTGAGACAATAGCCGGTACTCCATACACTACAAAATGTTCATTAAATAAAATCGCCTTTCCAAAACCTATGCCCTCGCCCGTCATATTTACCACATGGAATATCTTAGATTCTTTCTACCAAAATACCATAATCAGTTTATGTTTTTTATGCTTGCGGTAAAAATGGTGAATCTCTATATATTTTAAGATTCATACATATCTAGATGAAAGATGAGCGCCGTAAGGAACTAATAAGGGAAAGAAACAATTTATCTAAATCAGAAGTACTGGAAAAAAGCAATCTAATAAAAAAAAGACTTTTTGAAATGGATGAATTCAAACAAGCTTCTACAATCCTATTCTACGTATCATATGACAATGAAGTTCACACGCATGATATGATAAAAGAAAGCAGGTCAAATGGAAAAAAGATTGTCGTACCTGTTACTGACAAGGAGAAAAAGAAGTTAATTCTCTCCGAACTTAAAAACTGGAATGATCTTACACCCGGTGCTTACAACATACTAGAGCCAAGAAGGGAATGTATAATTGAAATTTCACTTGATTCAATAGATTTGATACTTGTACCAGGCATAGGATTCGATAAAAATGGCCATAGAATTGGACATGGCGGGGGGTATTATGATAAATTGCTGGAAAGTGATACTACTCCATTGATAGGACTTGCATTTCATCTGCAGATATTAGATAAAATAAATGTAGAGAAGCATGATGTCCCCATACATAAGATTGTTACTGAGAAGGAAATTATATATTGTAAACACTAGCTTACAATTTCTTTGAGTTTATCCATCTCCACCGCTTTTTTTATCTCCATTGCTATCCGTTCACCATAACTTATAGACTCCCCATAAAGATAACCGGAATGTGGCGTGAACGGAGTCAAAGGACTTCCAGGTATTCTCATTGAAACGTCAAAAACAACCATTTCTTCTTTTCCTGTATCAGCAGCAATGGCACCCTGAAGTGCGAATGGACCGATTATGCCAGGAGGACATTCCTTTTTTGTAGTCTTGACGAACTTTTCACCAAGTACGAATATTTTCTCGATAATGGACTCTTTAGTTGTCGCCGCGATATGACCGGTCTCTATGATTTTTGGTTTCATATATTTAAGAACTTCCAGTTGTTCATTTGCTGGAAGTCGAATAAGACCGTCAAGATTGGTCTGTCTTCTCGTATCCGTACCCATTATCTCGAGTTCATCATCAATTACTGAATAGAAATAATTGAAATTAATCTGTGCACCAACAACATATTCCTCAATTACCGCTTTCTCAAGTGCTTCTTTTGTTATCTGTTTTTTTTCAAGCATCTCATCTGATTTCTTCTTATAGTCATCATAACTAGTAGCATAGAAAAACGCTCTTTCATATCCTCGAATAGCTTCATTCACCTTGACTATTACAAGTCGGTCAATATCTTTTGGAGACTCAAATATCTTCGGAAATCTTATCCCTGCTTTTTCCAAAAGATAATACTGATTCTTTGGTACATCTCTTTCCTCGAGTTTAAGCATAGAACGTGTTCCGTAAATTGGAACATTAAAATTGTTCTCTATATCGTTAAAGTCAAAATAAACCCAGAAATATCTGTTATGTATGAAGATGGTGTTTTTCTTTCTTAGTTGATCCTGAACTTCTGGTTTTGTTATATCTGAGAACTTATCAAGAATTATTGTATCATCGATACAACCTCGTCCATCCTCCCTAGTTTTGTAATACTTAGTATATGTTTTCTCCCTTCCTTTCTGACAGACTGCAAGTGTTCGAAAACCATGCTTTTTAGCACCCCTACATACATCCAGAGCGGAATGTCCCCCCAAAACACCTATAGTAATCTTATCTTTATCATATGAATCGACTAATTTCTGTATTTTTTCTCTTCCTATCATATACTATCCTCCCTTATTTTGACAACATACGTTTCTTTTTTAGTCTGTTGGAATTATTATTTGAATCTCGCCCTCTTTGACAGGTAAAGCGGCAGAGGCAACGCCTGCGAAGGGAAATCCTTAACATGTTCCATTATCAAATCATGCAATTCATTTACTGAGTAGGTTCTGTTACCTTCACCTAAATCGCCACTTCTAAACCTTGGTGAAAACGCTTTCTCATTTCTTTCTCTATCACCTGCAACAACAATTATAGGAACCCATTCCTTCTCTGCATCACGGATCTTTCTACCAACGCTTTCCTCCCTATCGTCGATGTCCAATCGTATCTTATGATATGGAGATATTTTATTCATCTCATCTGCAAAAACCTTACAATCAGAAACAAATTCATCACCGACTGGAATGAATCTTATCTGTGTTGGAGAAAGCCATAATGGAAACATGGGCTTCTTGCCTTGCGCCATCTTCACAGCCTCACGTTCAAGAAGAGCATAGACACACCGGTCAATACTTCCCGAGATGCTCGTATGTAGAATGAATGGGTGCCGTTTTTCTCCTTTATCGTCTGCATATGTAATATCAAAGCGTTCTGCATTTTCAACATCAATCTGAACAGTCGAAAGGGCACTTGCCTTCTTCATAGAGTCGATAACATTAAATTCAAATTTCATGACAAAATAGAAGTACTGTTCATTCCACAACTCAACAAGAACCGGCTTTCCTGCTGATTTGGCAAGGCTCTGGGCCAATGTTTTGTTTTTCTCATAAAATTCCCTAACAAAACGAAGTGCAACCTCGTGATCCAACTTAAGATCGTTCATCCAGTTCTTTGCAGTGTCAAATTGTCTTTTGAATTCTTCTGTTGCCTGCTCTATCTCCGCACACAAAGTATGCAAATCAGGCATAGTGAAACAACGTAGACGTTTTAGACCACTTACTTCGCCACTCTGCTCCCGTCTGAAGCTATAATGCGTGAGTTCATACAATCGCAAGGGAAGATTACGATACGACATCGTCATATCTTTCATTATCATATACTGACCAAAACACGCGGCAAAACGCAAAAAGAAATTTTTATTATCCGAGTTAATGGTATACTGTCGGGCAGGAAATTTCTTCAAGTAGGCACTTAGCGCAGGATGTTCTATATCATACATAATAGGTGTTTCAACCTGCATTCCACCAAACTCTCCTACCATGTTATTGATATGAGTCTCAAGAAGACCTTTTATGAGTCTACCCTTTGGATACCACCTGAAATTACCGGAATCGCTTGCTGGTTCATAGTCGACAAGCTCCTGAGATTGCATCATCTTAACATGAGCGGGCTGCCCTTCTGATTTTCGTGACCCTTTGCTTTCATATTCATATAAAAGTTTTAGTTCATCATGACCCGTAAACTCAAATTTATCGGCGTCAATAAGCTCCCCCTCAGGAGTTAAAATATACCATTGTGAGACAATCTCTTTTTCCTTTTCCGCAGTTTTCTTCTCATTTCCAGGGATTATCTCTCTTGAAAGTTCAGATAGGGGATGACCTTTACATGAAATTTTAAATGCTTTGTACCACCCAAATGGCGATCGTTTTACATCGAAGTCTTTATTTTTAAGCTCATATTCAATTTCTATAAGAATTTCTTTTGCTGCTTTTGGACTTGCTAGATCGGAAGAAAGATGTGCATAAGGGTAAATCATTATGTTATTAACTTTTAGTTGCTCTGCAGTTTTTACAATCTCGGCCGTTGCATCTGACACTGCCTGCGTATGAGATTTTTCATCAATTTTTTCAACAGCAGTAAATACAGTAAGAGCCTCTTCCATCCTGTCGCCATGAACACTTATTTCTTCAGGAACCGAAATGGCCTTATCTTTTACTTCATATTCTATATAGTCGCTATGTATGAGTAGAAGTTTCATTGAATCAAATCCCGTAAAACAACTTAACGTTTTTAAATATAATGATTAAAATTTATGGGGGAGGCGGCGGAGGTGTTAAACACCGCTAATTAAAAAAATACCTTGAACTTACTTGCAATCCCATCTCTCCGCCTAAATATGAGATATGTTAAACAATATAATAACGTTTCGGAAAAAGATGTTCTGAAATTTTCTCCATATGTATAAGATAAAAAAAATTGAAGTTAAAAAATATTCGTTTTCCAACGATTTCGAACAATATCGCCATAAATTTTTGAAAATGAATGAATGGGAATGATGATTTCTCTAATTTTACAGTGATTTCTTGTATGATTCTGCATCAATTAACACATCAATTTCCGATTTATCTTTGAGTTCCAATTCGACAAGCCATCCGTCGTCATAAGGTTTTTCATTGACAGTTTCCGGCGCATCCTCGAGTTTCTCGTTTACATTAACAATCTTTCCACTAACCGGTGAATATATCTCTGAAACGGACTTAACAGATTCCACAACGCAGAGTTCTTCCCCTTTTTTGATTTCTTTACCAACCTCGGGTAACTCAACAAAAACAATATCTGTAAGTTCAGTTTGAGCATGATCAGTTATCCCAATAATTGCAGTATCGCCCTTTAACTTCAACCATTCATGCGTATCTGTATACTTCAAATCATCTCTAACTTCATCTGACATAATTATCAAAATCCGTTATTTTCAACAGTGTTTTAAAGGTTTCTAATTTTGCTGTGCCCAGTCCTTTTTTACAAATGGCGGTTTGACTACCCTAGCTTTCACAGATTTATTTCTCACAATAATTTCAAGTATTGTATCTTTTTCTCTGTAATCAGGGTCAACATATGCCATTGCAATACCCTTATTCAGACATGGAGACATCGTTCCGCTTGTAACAACGCCTACTTCTTTACCATCCTTTTGTACCTTGCAGCCATGTCGAGGAATGCCCTTATCGATACATTCCATATATGTCAGTCGTTGATAATCCCCCTGTTCCTTTTGTTTTAACAAGGCATCTTTACCAATAAAATCATGATCCCAATTTATTGTCCAAGACATAAGAGCCTCAAGCGGTGTTTTACCGCCTTCAAATTCATTGCCTGCAAGAATGAAACATTTCTCAAGGCGCAGTGTATCTCTGGCACCCAAGCCAATCGGCTCTATATTAAATTCTTTCCCAGCTTTTAGGATTTTACGGAAAATATCCTTTGCCATTTTAGGTGGAGTTATTTGCAATTCAAATCCCAATTCTCCAGTGTAACCAGTATGTGAAATAATGCAGTTTACACCTGCAATATCTGCGTACTGGCAACCAAAAAAACCCACGGTTTTAAGATCGGTATCTGTAAGTTTCTGCAATATTTCCCTTGATTTAGGTCCTTGAATTGCAATGATGACATAATCCTTAGAAACATCTTCAGCGGTTGCATGGAGACCATACTCTTCGGCTTTGTCATTGAGCCATTTAGTAACCTCATCTGACATGCCTGCATTTGGTATCATCATATATTTTTCCCCAAGATGCATAAAGATTGTATCATCTATTACAGTACCATCCTCTCTTAAAATTGCCGTGTATTGGCTTTTGCCATCTCCAATTTTTGATGCATCTTCCACAGTTGTAAGACTTACCAACTTCTCTGCATCTTTGCCTGCGA
>Ga0255420_10030_pt1 | contig 30117 bp, 12 predicted proteins | sample ANMaggSeSYBR02I3_FD_182630 | JGI IMG/M metagenome (GOLD analysis project Ga0255420, IMG submission 182630) | Sediment cell enrichment communities from methane seep in Santa Monica Basin, California, United Staets - ANME aggregate JGI... | ecosystem: Environmental > Aquatic > Marine > Cold seeps >...
ACCATTATTGATGGTAGTGACATTTTCAAGATCCAAATCTGAATAATCAGTTCGAAGTCCATCTGAACCAGAACCCTGAATTGTAAAGTTCGCAATTGATGATCCAGACCTAACTCCAATGAGATAAATGCCATACCGCCCGCTTCTTGTGACCGGATTATTTTCTATTGTCATTAACCCGCCCGAGCCTGCTATAGAGACGCGAATCCCGTCACTGGAACTACCAGCGTTATTATCGATCTTATTATTCGATACAGAGGCACTCTTTCCTTCAGTAAGACTGATTGACACTCCAGAGCCAATATTGTTGGTAATGGTGTTATCTTCCACTACAGCATCACCAGTAGCGGCATTTCCACCATAGATTATTCCGCCGCCGTTTCCATCTATTATACTGTTCTGACCTGTAAAGCTCATTCCAGAATAAAAGAAAACACCTGAATTACTATTATTGATGATCGCGACGTTCTCTATTTCCAAATTCGAATATAACGCATAAATTCCGTATCCACTGGCGTTTGTGATTGAAAATCCATTAACAATCACATCCGACGAACTTAATTGAACACAATTACCGCTTCCGTTACCATCGATTATTACATTGTCTTTATTTTGTCCTGATAATGTTAAAGATTTGGAGATTATTATGTTCTCATGGTATCTTCCATTGTATACATAAATAGTATCTCCCGCAGAAGCTGCATCTACAGCAGCCTGTATAGTATTATAATCTGCAGTACCGTCATCATCTACTGTTATTACAGACAGCCCGAATGAGTTTATGGTCAAAATCTCTGTATCCTCAGTTTGTGAAGCACTTCCGATTCCTATATTAAATATGCAAATAGTCAAGAAAATCAACATCAATACACTGCGCATGTTCATGTTACTACCTCCATCAACGGGGTTGTAAAAAACAGTACCATCGTACATCTTACCTTTATTGTTGTTTTGTAGATCATAACTCACTCACCTTTCCTGCCAGATAGAATGCGATCTTCGCTGCATCTCCAATATCCACACGCCCGTTTCCATTAAAATCAGCATTCAGGTCTTCCGGTACCTTTCCAGCTACCATGAACGCTACTTTTGCGACATCGCCGATATCGACCCTGCCGTTACCGTTGAAGTCTCCTTTGATGCCAACTGTGATCATACCGTCCACCACAACCGCAGGTGTGTATGGATTAAACTCAGAATCGTTAAATTCCACATTCTGCAGATCCAGAGACGTAGAACTTCCAGACCTACCAGTGATATTAAAAGCAATATAGATCACAGGAGTTTCTGATGATGCGGATATAAGATTTGAATTGTTCAGCACGATACTTGTAATGCCATTGGCATTGTCTATATTCGGGATGATGCCGGAGCCAGTAAAGCTCTCGTTAACACTGACGCTGCTCACAGTTACGACACTGGAATTGTAGAGCAGATCAAAAGAGATCCCTGAAATGTTAGTGACATTTGCAACACTGACCGGTATTGTCACTGTTGAATTCGGCGGAGTGGTTACTGAACCAATAGATAATGTTGATCTGCTTCCCAAATAGACCGTTATTGTCGTGGTGTTTTGATTACCCGCATTGTCAGTTGCAACTACTGTGATGATATTTGCACCTTCGCTTAACGTAACCTCTGCGCTCCATGTGCTCCAGTCTGCAGCCCCGTTTGCAAGTGCTCCGTTCACTATGACCGATGCGATGCCAGATGCGTCAAAGGCTGTGCCAGTGACTGTGATTGTATCATTTGCGGTACTTGTACCGTTGGTTGGGGATATAATGGTCAGAACAGGTGGGGTAGTGTCTGTGCCGGATGCGTTCATGCGCAGTATCACAAGACCATTATACTTTTCTGCAACGTAGATATAGCTGCCTGAAACTGCAACACTCTGCGAATTTCCTGCCGTGTCATAACTACCTGCAAGGGTCGGGGCGGCTGGGTTACTAACATCAATAATCACAAGACCTTTACCAGGATCGGGGACGTAGGCGTAGCTGCCTGAAACTGCAACACCCTTCACATATCCTGTCGTATTATAACTACCTGCAAGAGTCGGGATGGTGGGGTCGCTGATATTAACAATCACAAGACCGTTAGACTGATCGGCAACGTAGGCGTAGCTGCCTGAAACTGCAACACCCCACGCACCTCCTCCCGTATCATAACTACCTGCAAGGGTCGGTGCAGCTGGGTCGCTGATATTAACAATCACAAGACTGTTAGACTGATCGGCAACGTAGGCATAGTTGCCTGAAACTGCAACAGCCCCCGTATGTTCTGATATATTATAAAGACCTGCAAGGGTCGGTGCAGCTGGGTCGCTGATATTAACAATCACAAGACCGTTAAAATAATCGGTAACGTAAGCATAACTGCCCGAAACTGCAACACTCAGCGCATATCCTGCTGTATCATAACAACCTGCAAGGGTTGGGGCGGCATGGTCGCTGATATCAACAATCACAAGACCGTAACTATTATCGGCAACGTAGGCGTAACTACCCGAAACTGCAATACCTTGCGCATATCCTGCTGTATCATAACTACCTGTAAGGGTCAGGGTGGCTGGTTCGCTGATATTAAGGATCACAAGACCGTTATCATTGTCGGCAACGTAGGCATAACTGCCCGAAACTGCGATACTTTGCACATTTCCTACCGTATCATAACAACCTACAAGAGTCGGGATGGTGGGGTCGTTGATATCAACAATCACCAGACCATTTATACCATCGTCAACGTGGGCGTAGTGGTCTGAAACTGCAACACCAAACGCAGATCCTGCCGTATCATAACTACCTGTAAGAGTAGGGGTAGCTGGGTCGCTGATATCAATAATCACAAGACCGCAACACCCATCGGCAACATAGGCGTAACTGTCCGAAACTGCAACACCATACGCATATCCTGCCGTATTATAACAACCTGCAAGAGTCGGGATGGCATGGTCGCTGATATTAAGGATCACAAGACCGTTAGACCAATCTGCAACGTAGGCGTAGCTACCTGAAACTGCAACATCATATGCATCTCCTACCGTATCATAACTGCCTGCAAGAGTAGGTGTGGCTGGGTTGCTGATATCAATAATCACAAGACCGTTAGTCCAATCTGCAACGTAGGCATAGTTACCTGAAACTGCAACACTGTACGCATATGCTACCGTATCATTACTTCCTGCAAGAATAGGGGCGGCTGGTTCGCTGATATTAAGGATCACAAGACCGTTAGTCCAATCGGCAACGTAAGCGTAGCTGCCTGAAACTGCAACACTCCGTGCATCTCCTGCCGTATCATAACTACCTACAAGAGTAGGGGCGGTTGGGTTGCTGATATTAACAATCACAAGACCATTCTCATCATCGGCAACGTAGGCGTAGCTGCCTGATATTTTTATATCGTAAACAAGACCTAAAGTATGTATCCGCCCAAGTTCTAAAAGTTGTGAAGGATTGCTTATATCAAGAACTATTAAATCCTGTCCCTGTCCAACATATGCATAGTTCCCGGATACAGCAGTTGCCCAAGTTACACCACCGAAATGTCCTTCTAATGTTAGGTTCACATCTTCTGCGGTTCCGATTCCTACGCTCATTACACACACAACGGTGGTCATGAGCATAATCATCAATATCCTGTGCTTATTCATGCTGTCACTTACAGCGGTATGGTTGATTTTAGTATTTTTATAGATCATAACTCACTCACCTTTCCTGCCAGATAGAACGCAATCTTCGCTGCATCTCCAATATCCACGCGCCCGTTTCCATTAAAATCAGCATTCAGATCCTCCGGCACTTTCCCGGCTACCATGAATGCCACTTTTGCAGCATCTCCAATATCGATCCTGCCGTTACCGTTGAAGTCTCCTTTGATCCCGACTGTGATTTGACCGTCCACCACAACCGAAGGTGTGTAGGGATTAAACTCACTGTCGTTGAATTCCACATTCTGCAGATCCAGAGACGTAGAACTGCCAGTCCCACCAGTGATATTAAAAGCAATATCGATCACAGGAGTTTCTGTTGATGTGGATATAAGATTTGAATTGTTCAGCATGATACTTGTGATGCCATTGACATTGTCTATATTCGGGATGATGCCGGAACCAGTAAAGCTCTCGTTAGCACTGACGCTGCTCACAGTTGCGACACTGGAATTGTAGAGCAGGTCAAAAGAGATCCCTGAAATGTTAGTGACATTTGCAACACTGACCGGGATCGTTACTGTTGAATTCGTCGGAGTGGTTACTGAGCCAATAGACAATGTTGATGTGCTTCCCAGATAGACCGTTATTGTCGTGGTGTTTTGATTGCCTGCATTGTCAGTTGCAACCGCTGTGATGATATTTGCACCTTCGCTTAACGTAACCTCTGCGCTCCATGTGCTCCAGTTCGCAGCCCCGCTTGCAAGCGCACCATTCACTGTGACCGATGCGATACCAGATGCGTCAGAGGCTGTGCCAGTGACTGTGATTGTATCATTGGCGGTACTTGCACCGTTGGTCGGGGATATGATGGTCAGAACAGGTGGGGTGGTGTCTGTGCCAGATGCGTTCGTGCGCAGGATCACAAGACCGTTAAACCTGTCAGCAACGTAGGCATAGCTGCCTGAAACTGCAACATCGAACGCATATTCTGCCGTATCATAACTACCTGCAAGAGTAGGTACGACTGGGTTGCTGATATCAACAATCACAAGACCACAACCATGACTGGCAACGTAGGCGTAACTGCCTGAAACTGTAACACCCAGCGCAAATCCTGCCGTATCACAACTACCTGCAAGAGTAGGTGCAGCTGGGTTGCTGATATTAATAATCACAAGACCGTTAGTATTATCAGCAACATAGGCGTAACTGCCTGAAACTGCAACACCCCGTGCATATCCTGTCGTATTATAACTACCTGCAAGAGTAGGTATGGTTGGGTTGCTGATATCAACAACCACAAGACCGTTATCACTATCGGCAACGTAGGCGTAACTGCCTGAAACTGCAACACCCCGTGCATATCCTGTCGTATTATAACTACCTGCAAGAATAGGTGCGGTTGGGTTGCTGATATTAATAATCACAAGACCGTTATCATCGGCAACGTAGGCGTAACTGCCTGAAACTGCAACATCCCACGCATCTCCTGCCGTATCATAACTACCTTCAAGAGTAGGGGCAGCTGGATTGCTGATATTAACAATCACAAAACCGTTATATACACAGGCAACGTAGGCGTAGCTGCCCGAAACTGCAACATCATTTACATATCCTGCCATATAATAACTACCTGCAAGAGTAGGTGCGGCCAGGTTGTTGATATTAACAATCACAAGACCGTTACTACCATCGGCAACGTAGGCGTGGCTACCTGAAACTATAACACTCAGCGCATCTCCTATCGTATCATAGCTACCTGCAATGGTTGGTGCGGCCGGATCGCTGATATCAACAATCACCAGACCTTTGAAACCATCGGCAACGTAGGCGTAGCTGCCCGAAACTGCAACACCCACCACAGATCCTGTCGTATCATAACTGCCTGCAAGAGTTGGAGCATCTGGGTTGCTGATATCAACAATTATAAAACGATTATAACAATTGGCAATGTAGGCGTAGCTGCCTGAAACTTCAATATCCCCTATATATCCTCCCTCATTATAACTACCTGCAAGAGCAGGTGTGGCTAGGTTGCTGATATCAAGAATCACAAGACCGTTAGTCCAATCGGCAATGTAGGCGTAACTGCCTGAAACTGCAACATCCCATGCATCTCCTGCCGTATTATAACTACCTGCAAGGATTGGTGCAGTTTGGTTGCTGATATCAAGAATCACAAGACCATTATTATAATCGGCAACGTAGGCGTAGCTCCCTGAAACTACAACACTCATTGCAGATCCTGCCGTATTATAACTACCTTCAAGAGTAGGAGCGTCCGGGTTGCTGACATTAACAATCACAAAACCGTCATGTCCACAGGCAACGTAGGCGTAGCTGCCTGAAACTGCAACACTCCTCGCACATCCTCCCGTATTATAACTACCCACAAGGATTGGTGCAGCTTGGTTGCTGATATCAACTATCACAAGACCATTACGAAAATCAGCAATATATGCGTAGCTGCCTGATATTTTAATATCGTAAACAATACCTAAAGTATGTATCCGCCCAAGTTCTAAAGGATGTGAAAGATTACTTACATCAAGAACTACTAAATCCTGTCCCTGCCCGATATACGCATAGTTCCCGGACACCTCAGTTGCATAAGTTTCGCCACCGAAATGTCCTTCTAATGTCAGGTTCACATCTTCTGCGGTTCCGATTCCTGCACCCATCACTGACACGGCGGCAGTAATGAATACAATTATCAATATCCTGTACTTGTTCATGCTGTTACTTACAGCAGTATGGTTGATCTTAATATTTTTATTACTCATAATTCACTCACCTTCCCAGCCAGATAGAATGCAATCTTTGCTGCATCTCCAATATCCACACGCCCATTTCCGTTGAAATCAGCTCTTGGATCTTCACTGACTTTTCCTGCTACCATGAATGCTACTTTAGCGACGTCGCCGATATCGACCCTGTTATTATTATTGAAGTCTCCTTTAGTGCAGACTGTTATACTGCCGTTGATGATTGTAGCAGGAGTATGTGATTCTATATCATCAATTAGTTCCACATTTTTCAGTTCAAGTGTTGTCGAGCCAGTATTTTCTCCAGTCTGGAATGCTATGTCGATCAGTGGTGTGGTATTTATTACAGTGATATTATCAGGATTAGTAAGTTCTATTGCTACAGTGCCATCATTAATAGTAAAAGTCACTATTGATGAAGGTATTTCTGCGTTTGCTGTTATATCCTGAATAGTTACTATCCCAGGATCATAAACAAGCTCTACTGATACTTGCTGCAGATCAGTAGTATTTGCTAAGGTGAGCGGTAATATAATAGTATCATTGATGTCAACAGTGGCTGAGCCTATGGAAATAATCGGCAAATCAGTTTGGTCAACTATATTTATTGTCGCAGCAGTAGTATTTATGGCACCATTATTATCTATTACAGTTAAGGTAACATTATATGGTCCAGTCTGGGAAAATGTGTGGACCGGACTTACTTCACTTGCAGTGTTTCCATCTCCGAAACCCCATACGTAGCTTACTATATTTCCATCCGGGTCATAGCTTAAAGATGCATTGAAGATTATCTGTTGTCCAATAGCGGGATTTTCCGGCACATAAGAAAATGAAGCGATCGGGGGATTATTTACAGTACCTGTATTATATGTAACATCCAAAACTAAAGTAACAGGTTCATTTATATTCTGTGCCTGGACATCATCAATAATTCTGTGCCATACATTAGGACCGTCATATATTAGCATGCTCAGGTTTATATATCCGTTCGAATAGGGTACAGCTTGAACACATAGTTCTTCGTTGAATGTTTCTCCAGGGCCACAATAATAGCCCCATTCTGTATAATAGTCATCGTTATCTTCATTGTTATCTTCAACCAGGCTTCCAATTATTTTTTCTGTGTTGGATATAACGGTAATAGAAATAACAAGATTATTGTCAACTGCTGTGGAGGGATAACTTATTGATATATCATATTCCGGATATGAGTTTGAATCATATATCCAAAAATCTTCAAATTCAATATCTAAAATAGTATCATTGTGTTTAATTTTACCTAATATTTTATAATATCCTGTAGGAAGCTCCGGTAGATGAACAGTACTATCAGTCTGATCAGTATGATGAATACTTTGCTTGTAATTATAATCACCAATTGTAGAATAGTCCATGATTGTATATACAAGTTCATCATACGGGAGATCGGTATTATAATCCAATACTGTATCAGTGCCGGGTTGATATACCAAATTCGGTGATACTGTAAACCAGTTACACCAATTATTGCAACCATCCCAAAGATATATCCCGTGGGGTGTAGCAGTGGCTGTATAGTATCTTTCATATCCTGCGAAAATGTAACTAGTATTTGAGCAATAAGTTTCTGGCAGATCAAAATAAACTTCATAGAGTATGTCGTCATCAAGTCCGGATACAATTGCAATTCCGTTATTATCTGTTGTACCTGTCCAGATTAAATTATCATCGAATGATATTTCTATTCCTGTATTTGCGAGTGTTACTCCATTAATATTTCGCAATTCTATACTGGATTCTATATTTTCCAGTGTATAGATAAATGTAGTGTATGTATAAGGTGAGCTACCGGAGGGTATTGCTATTGGTCCATAACATTTATACTCATTATTACCAAATTCAATATCTATTCCATATATTAACTCAGTACTGACATCAAATGATGCAATGCCATTTTCATTCGTAATAGCAGAATAGATTATGTCTCCATAAATATGAGGATAATAAAACAAACCAACATCAATATCAGCCATAGGATTTCCATTGGTATCCTGGACCAGAATGTCTAGAACGGCATCGATCGATTCGGAATTTACAATATTATCAAAGCTATTATCACTATATTTTACTATTTCTCTTATATCTGCCATATCCTGCTTATAAAGCGTTGTTCCATATGCAGTATTATGGTACGATATTGCTGCTGACGATATATTTATAAAAACACTAAGGACTAAAAGTGCTATAAAAAAACTACAGACTAGATGTTTTTTATTATTTAACTCCAAAATGACCCACAAGTCTCTATACTTGTTATTTTTTACTTTATTCATTATAACTCACTTACCTTTCCTGCAAGATAAAAAGCAATCTTGGCTGCATCTCCAATATCCACACGTCCATTTCCATTGAAATCAGCATTCAAATCCTCCGGCACCTTCTCAGCTACCATGAACGCCACCTTTGCAACATCGCCGATATCGACCCTGCCGTTACCATTGAAGTCGCCTTTGATCCCAACTATGATCTGACCGTCTATCACAACCGCTGGTGTGTACGGATTAAACCCACTCTTGCTGAATTCTACGTTCTGCAGGTCCAAAGTTGTGGAACTTCCTGACCCGCCAGTGATAATAAAAGCAATATCAATCACAGGAGTTTCTGTTGATGTGGATATAAGATTTGAATTGGTCAGTACGATACTTGTGATGCCATTGTCAATGTTCTGGGTGATACTGGAGCCAGTGAAGTTCTCGCTGGCACTGACGCTGCCCACAGTTACGACACTGGAATTGTAGAGCAGGTCAAAAGATATACCTGAAATGTTAGTGGCATTTGCAACACTAACTGGGATCGTTACTGTTGAATTTGGCGGAGCATTTGCAGATCCAATTGAGATAAACTCACTACCACCCACATTCCACGGCTGCATTAACGGATACTGATCTTGTGCACCAGCACCGCCGCTTATGTTATATGGTGTATCACCGATACCGTCACCATCAGTATCTATGCCAGTATAATCGCTCCAATAGTTGCCGCATGAGGGGTAGCCGTTGTCCCAGAAATTATTGCCGTTATCGTCCGCTTGATTAGCATTATTTAAAAAATTGTTATGATATATTCGATTGTTGTTAGATAGTTTTATCCGGATGCCATTATTGCCATTTGAAGACATGGTGTTATCAATCATCACGTTGTTGCTGGAGGAGTTTATGTCTATCCCATCATTGCTGTTGTTAAATATGTTATTACTGGTTATAGAGTTGTGGGAACAATAGGCATCCATGTCCACCCCATCATCATGGTTATCGAAGATGTTATTACTGATTATAAAATTATAAGAAGAGTATTCCTCCAGATCTATTCCATCATCGCTGTTATTAAAAATGTTATTATTGGTTACATAGTTGTAGGAATGAGAGCCATCCAAATCTAGTTCTATCCCTTCATCGTAGTTATCAAAGATGTTATTGTTGGTTATGAAATTGTAGGAAGAAGAATCCGATATATCCATTCCCGTCTCGTCGTTCAACGATATGTTATTGTTTGTGATATTGTTATTAGAGGAGTCACGCAGATGTATTCCATCATCACCGTTCAAGGATATATTATTATTTTTGATATTATTATTAGAAGAATTCTTCAATTGTATTCCATCACCATCATTTTGATAAATATCATTGGACGTTATTGTATTATGAAAAGACCCCCAAACAACTGGTTCAACATCCCATGAACGACCTAAACTAATTCCGTAATTACCATTTGAATAAATGGAGTTGTTTGCAATATAGTTATATGATGAACCTCTCACATCAATTGCATCTCCAGTAACCGAATTTATTGTGTTGTTGATAACTGTATTGTATGATGATCCATCAAATTCTATACCTTCATCATTACAATCGAATATTTTGTTGTTAGAGATCACATTATGCGATGAAATTATTACTTCAATACCATCAGCATCACTGCTACCTATTATGGAATGTATAATATTGTTGGTTATCGTACTTCCATTTGAAGAAGATAATTTAATTCCTGTATCCGAACAATTCCTAATCGTGAACCCACTGATCACACAATCATCGGCGATTATCTCAATCCCTTTGTTACTATCACCGGCATCTACGATTGTGGTCTCTCTATTTTCGCCTTGAAGTATAAGGAATTTACCTATAACTAGATATTCATTATATATCCCATTGTATACATATATCGTATCTCCATCACTAGCAGCATTTACTGCATCCTGTATCTTCAAGAAATCTATTCCCAAGCCCCCGTCATCATCTACATACCACGTAGTTTCAGCCGCAGCCACACCTACATTCACTACTATAGTAGCTGTGAGCGCTAATGCCATAAGCAGATATGAGTATGACCTTGTTTGGAATTTATTGTGCGTTTTGATTATCCAGTTATGTTTATTCATAGATTAACACTTCATTTAATTTTATCATTCTGATAAACTATATTGTTGATATTGCAACCGATTGGGCTCCTACTAACTTTCCATTACCATCAACCAGCTTTAGCATAATCCTGTTGTTGGCTGGATCAAAGGATATTAGTTCAGATGGTGTCAGGAAGAACGCAAAAGTGGGCAGATTCACTATTGGTACCGGAACATCAAATGTCATTGCTGAACTCACAAATTCTGTGGTTGGATTGATGGTCAGTACAAAGTCAACAGTCTCGCCTGAGCCGATGTCCACAGGAGTATCTGGCGTGCCTATTAATGTTACACTATTCCAGGCTTGATAGCTGGTTGTTGCAGGCAAGCCGGATGCCTGCAAGATACTCACATCGGTGACGCTTCCAGTACCGGCGTTGATCACTGACATGAATATTGTTACCGGTGTGCCAACCTGTGCAAGACGGCTGTTTGGATTGATGGCGAATACAAGATTAGGCAATGACGCTGTTATGGTCACTATTTCAGTAGCGCTATTGCCTGTTGCATCGGTTGCTGTGCCAGTGACGCTTATGGTGCTTGTGGAAACAGTTGTGCCATCTGTGGGGGATGTGATGGTAAGCGTGAGTGGTGTGGCGTCGGTACCGGATGCGTCAGTGTGCAGAATCATAAGACCATTATTCCAATTGGCAACGAGGCGTAGCTGCCTGATATTTTAATATCATCAACAAAACCTAAAGTATCTATCCTCCCAAGTTCTAACGGTTCTGAAGGATTGCTTATATCAAGAACTACTAAATCCTGTCCCTGTCCAACATACGCATAGTTCCCGGATACAACAGTTGCATAAGTTGAGCCCCAAAAATGTCCTTCAAATGTCAGGTTCACATCTTCTGCGGTTCCGATTCCTGCACTCATCACACATACAGCGGCAGTCATAAGCACAATCATCAACATCCTGTGCGTATTCATGCTACCACCTACAGCGGTATGGCTGATATAAATTGCTTTATGAATCACAACTCACTCACCTTTCCTGCAAGAAAAAACGCGATCTTGGCTGCATCACCAATATCTACACGCCCGTTTCCATTGAAATCAGCATTCAGGTCTTCCGGCACTTTCCCTGCTACCATGAATGCCACTTTTGCAACATCGCCGATATCTACCCTGCCATTACCGTTGAAGTCGCCTTTGATCCCGACTGTGATTTGACCGTCCACCACAACCGCAGGTGTATATGGATTAGACTCGCTGTCGTTGAATTTTACGTTCTGCATGTTCAGAGACGTGGAACTACCAGACCCACCAGTAATATTAAAAGCAATATCGATCACAGGAGTTTCTGCTGATGCGGATATTAGATTTGAATTTGTCAGTGCAACTCTTGTGGTACCATTGACATTGTCAATATTTTGGATGATGCTGGAGCCAACAAAACTTTCGTTAGCACTGACGCTGCTCACAGTTACGACACTGGAATTGTAAAGCATGTCAAAGGAGATCCCTGAAATATTTTCGACATTTTCAATACTGACCGGGACTGTTATTGTTGAATTCGTCGGTGCGTTTGCTGATCCAACAGACAATGTTGATGTGCCGGCAAGATATACCGTTATTGTTGTTGAATTTTGGTTGCCTGCATTGTCTATTACAATTGCAGTGATGGTATTTACACCGCCTGTCAACGTGACCTCTGCACTCCATATACTCCAGTCTCCAGTACCGCTTGCGAGTGCATCGTTCACTGTAACTGATGCGATGCCGGATGTGTCATAGGCTGTGCCTGTAATGGTGATTGTGTAAGTGTAAATGGTAGTGTTTGGGGCGGGCGAGGTGATGATGAGTGTGGGCGGGGTGGTGTCATTGGTGCCGGCGTGCGCGTTGAGATAGGGGTTGTAATAAACAATTCCATAATATGAGATATCATAGTGGTCGTAGATGCTGTTGTTTATCGCATCTGTATCTGTAGTTCCCCACCAGTTGTTCGGTGCTGTGATATCACTTGACTGGGCATTGTATACGTTGCATGCAGAGTTATTATACATATTGGTATATCTAATGCAGGGGGTGGAGGTGCCGGTTACATATATCCCACTCATCTGATTCCCTGTCATCGTGCATCCGGTCACATACGGCGATCCGGAAAAACAGTAAATACCATTACTGCTGCTGTTTCGTATCGTGCAGTTTGAGATTGTTGGCGATGCCTGATAACAATACACATTCCCATACCCGGAACCTCCATACTCGATCACACAATTGTTCAGCAGAGAAGTTGCGTCATCGCTAAAACTGCTGAAATAAATTCTACCCCAGTCGCCCGCGGTTGGTGTAACATTGCTGGATGTGAATGTGATCTTGTTGCTCGGACTGCCATTAGCAATAAGTGCTCCGGGCTGTGATGACGAACCTGAGCCAATGGTTAAGTCCATGGATTTGTCGAATTTCATTGTGACGCCGGGTTCTATCGTCAGCGTTGTTATGCTATCCGGACCATCCTTTCCCTTCACGGTCACATCAGATGTGATGACATAATCCTGTTTGCTCCATGTACCATCATGTGAGACCGTACCACCGTAAATCTCCACTCCGGTCTTGTTGTTACTCGAACAGGAGTTTCTGCTTACACCTTTTGCAGCATCCGCACTTATCCTGATCGGATATGATCCACTGTTTGAGATCGTATTACCGGATATGATCGGATAGGATGATGAAACAGCGTAAACTCCACTCGCCTGATTCCCTGTCATCGTGCATCCGGTCACACTCGGCAATCCGGAAAAACAGTAAATACCATTACTGCTGCTGCTTCGTATCGTGCAGTTCGAGATAGTTGGCGATGCCTGATAGCAGTACACATTCCCAGACCCGGAACCTCCATACTCGATCACACAATTGTTCAGCAGAGAAGTTGCGTCATCGCTAAAACTGCTGAAATAAATTCTACCCCAGTCACCCGCAGTTGGTGTAACATTACTGGATGTAAATGTGATCTTGTTGCTCGGACTGCCATTAGCAATAAGTGCTCCGGGCTGTGATGACGATACTGAGCCAATGGTTAAGTCCATGGATTTGTCGAATTTCACTGTGACGCCGGGTTCTATCGTCAGCGTTGTTATGCTATCCGGACCGTCCGTCCCATAAACGGTTACGTCTCCATCTACGATATACGGACTTCCCGCGACAGTCCATGTTGTATCTGTCGAGATTGTTCCGTTGACCAGAGTACCACATCCGTCACCCCCAGTAACTTCCACCGTCACCTTTTTTGTTTGAATTCCCGCATCCGTCGAACCCATATTGACTGTAATCACATCCATGAATGTTCCTGTTTTTGAACTCTTAAATGTTGGACTCACCGTTTCTGTTTCCCCTTTCATATCTCCAAGAATATATCCACTTGATCCGCCTGTTTGGATCATATCGGAATTCTGTGATTCAACAGTTACATATACACCAGAAACCAATTTTCCAGAAGCGAAAGCAGTTATATTAAGGGTAAAGTCCTCATTTACATTTGTAATTACAGACGAAGGCACATCCACATCTAAAATTGGATCTTCTGTAATAACACTTACATACCCATCATACCCCTGACAAACCTCTACGATTCCGGGTATATCCGTTGCTTTTACCTTTATTGTCCATGTTCCTGTTTGGAGAACACCTTCAAGTAATATGATCTTCTCGACATTGTCAACCGAAGACCAGTCAACAAATTCGAGACCCGATGGAGATACAATACTCAAATCCAAATTATTGACCAACGCAAGGCTGACACTTTCACTACCCGCCCTATCCATGTAACACATCGTAACCACCAATTTCTTGGCGTCGGGTGGCACATCCACTGTAAAGGTCTGCTCAGTTGGGTATAATGGAAATTCACCAACCGTGCCGTAAAAATGCTCATTTTTTGATTCGTAACTCATATTATACAGTGTATTTAAAGCCTCTACCTTCCCCAACCCCTGAAGATAACCAGTTTGACCCTGTTTATCCTCCAATTTAAATGCTGCGTGAATCAACGCCGTTTTTATCTGATTTGAAGTTGCAGCCGGATACAATTCTTTGTATAACGCAGCCAAGCCAGCGACATGTGGAGTTGCCATGCTTGTTCCTTTCCATGTATTATACGAATTCCATGGGATAGACGAGGTTATCTTTTCGCCTGGAGCAAGAACATCTGGCTTAATTCTCCCATCAGCGGGTCCATCGAGATCGTTTAAATCTGAGATTAAATCTACGTTGGACGCACCGTATTTATCAACAGTGGGTGTTGTTCCCCATGTACTTCCATCTTGGATCGCGCCAACTGCAACTACATTCTTTGCAATCGCGGGCGAACTTACATTATTATCTTTTGGTCCATTGCCATTTGCGAAAACAAAAAGAACATCAGGGTGATTTCTGGCATAATTATCCACAGCCCTATCACCAGCGTCATATATCATATTAGAATCATGCCCCCAGCTACAACTAACGATTGAAGCTCCTTTATTCACAACTTCATCAAAAATTTCACTGTGTGTGCCACCTTTATAAGCACCCGTTTTATCAAATATTCTCTCAATTATCAACGTCGCATCTGGCGCTACACCTTTCAAAGGCACACCATAGCAGGTACTACTCCCCGCAATAATTCCCGCGACATGAGTACCATGACCATTTTTTTGGTCATCGATAGGATCTCCACCATCAACCCAGTCCCTTGCATATATTTTTGTCACACTTGAAAAATGATCGTGATTTGGATCTATTCCACTGTCGATGACCCCCACTTTCACACCGCTTCCAGTTGGTGTGCCTGTACCAACCCATACATCATTAGCAGAGATCAATGGAATGCTTTCTGAAAGCATTTGACGGTCGATCGACTTTATCTGAATCCATTTTATGTTATTATCCTTTGCTAAATCGATTACTTGATTATAATTCAGTGTGGCTCCATAAGCTCGGTTTTCCAATTTAGTCAGTCCCGAATACTCCTTATCAACGAAAGTGATGACAAGCACATCAAATTCTTCATATAGAGAGTTTACCATCTGCTCCGAAAGCGATGGCGAAATTTTCCATTCCGGTCTTATTTGAGAGACTACTCTTACAAAAGGCATATTAGCCAGTTTTGTAATGTTTACAATAGGAACTGATGCAAAGAATGCATCATTTGGGATATAGTCCATTTCAGCAAAACCTATGTTCTTGAGTTCATTTATCTGTGCGGGATTTGGGTCGTGATAAAATTGTACCAATATATTTTCTGTATTTTTCTTATCTGTAGTGGTAGATGCTGTTTTGGCAGAAAGTGAATAATCTAAGCCTTCTGTTAAATTTACAGAACCACACTTAAATAATAGTTCATAACTTGAAAGAGTCTTGGAGGCATCTTGTGTGGATGTGTAATTGTAGATAGACCGCATAGGTGTGATTGACTCTATTAGCTTGTAATCAGCATTATTCTCCATCACAACATTTGAACCTCTTAGATCCACTGCCGATGCCGTACCGATAAAAGTGATTCCAAGAACTACAAGAACTGCAATCTTCCATATCTTTGTTTTATATATCATCTATATATCCCTTCACTTCTTCAATGACTACACCCATCCCAACGCTTCTCCGAGAGCCTATGGCGCATAAAGCACGCAGTGCAGCTAGCCCTTATTTGTTCGGCAATTATACGACTCATAACTCACTTACCTTCCCTGCCAGATAGAACGCAATCTTCGCAGCATCTCCAATATCCACACGCCCGTTTTCATTAAAATCAGCATTCACGTCTTCCGGCACCTTCCTGGCTACCATGAATGCCACCTTTGCAACATCGCCGATATCGACTCTGCCGTTACCGTTGAAGTCGCCTTTGATCCCGACTGTAATAATACCGTCTACCACAACCGCAGGTGTGTATGGATTAGAGTTAGCATCGCTGAATTCTACGTTCTGCAGGTCCAGAGTTGTGGGACTTCCTGACCCGCCAGTGATATTAAAAGCAATATCGATCACAGGAGTTTCTGCTAAAGCTGATATAAGATTTAAATTTGTCAGTGCAACTCTTGTGGTGCCATTGACATTGTCAATGTTCTGGGTGATGCTAGAGCCAACGAAATTCTCGTTAGCACTGACACTGCTTACAGTTACGACACTTGAATTGTAGAATAGGTTAAAAGAGATCCCTGAAATGTTAGTGACGTTTGCAACATTGACCGGGATCGTTACTATTGAATTCGACGGAGCATTTGCTGATCCGATTGACAGGGATTCTGCGAATGAGTTCACAAGATAGACCGTTATTGTCGTGGTGTTTTGATTGCCTGCATTGTCGGTTGCAACCGCTGTGATGATATTTGCACCTTCAGTCAACGTAACCTCTGCACTCCATGTACTCCAGTCCGCAGCTCCGTTTGCGAGTGCATCGTTCACTGTGACCGATGCAATACCTGATAGGTCAGATGCTGTGCCTGTAACTGTGATTGTATCATTGGCAATACTTGCACCGTTGGTTGGGGATATAATGGTCAGGACAGGTGGGATGAGGTCTGTGCCAGATGCGTTCGTGCGCAGGATCACAAGACCGTTAGTCCGATCGGCAACGTAGGCGTAACTGCCTGAGACTGCAACACCGTATGCATTTCCTACCGTATCATAACTGCCTGCAAGAGTCGGTGCGGCCGGTTTGCTGATATCAACAATAACAAGACCGTTACGACCATCGGTAACGTAGGCATATCTGCCTGATACTGCAACACCGTACACATCTCCTGCTGTATTATAACTACCTGCACGGGTCGGTGCGGCCGGGTCGCTGATATCAATAATAACAAGGCATTTATCCTTGTCGGCAACGTAGGCGTAGCTGCCTGATATTATAATGTCGCAAATAGTATCTGAAGTATCTATCCTCCCAAGTTCCAACGGTTGTGAAGGATTGCTTATATCAAGAACTACTAAATCCGGTCCCTGTCCGACATACGCATAGTTCCCGGACACCGCAGTTGCATAAGTTAAGCCGCCAAAGTGTCCTTCTAATGTTAGGTTCACATCTTCTGCGGTTCCGATTCCTACACTCATCACACACACGATGGTGGTCATGAGCACAATCATTAATATCTTGTGCTTGTTCATGCTGTTACTTACAGCAGTATGGTTGAATTTAATATTTTAATAGATCATAACTCACTCACCTTTCCTGCCAGATAGAATGCGATTTTGGCTGCGTCTCCAATATCCACACGCCCGTTGTTGTTGAAATCAGCATTCTGATCCTCCAGCACCTTCCCAGCTACCATGAACGCCACCTTTGCAACATCACCGATATCGACCCTGCCGTTACCGTTGAAGTCGCCCTTGATCCCGACTGTGATCTGACCGTTCACCACAACCGCAGGTGTGTATGTATTAAACTCACTGTCGCTGAATTCTACATTCTGTAGATCGAGAGATGTGGAACTTCCAGACCCACCAGTAATATTAAAAACAATATCGATCACAGGAGTTTTAGTTGATGCTGATATAAGATTTGAATTGGTCAACACGGTACTTGTGATGCCATTGTCATTGTTTATATTCGGGGTGATACTGGAGCCAACGAAACTCTCATTAGCATTGACGCTGCTTACGATTACGACACTTGAATTGTAGATCAGGTCAAAAGAGATCCCCGAAATGTTAGTGACGTTTGCAATATTGACCGGGATTGTTACTGTTGAATTCGGCGGAGCATTTGCTGAGCTAATAGATAAGGATTCTACTGATGTGCTTGTAAGATAGATTGTTGCTGTCGTAGTATTTTGGTTGCCTGCATTATCAGTTGCAACCGCATTAACTACGTTCATTCCTTCAGATAAATCTATAATCTCCACTGACCATGTTGTGTAAGTTAGATTATTCACAGTACCGACCGTTGCAGTCGGACATGTTACTTCAATAATTGCTCCACTTTCCATTGTACCAGTAACTGTCTGGTAGTCTAGATTGGTTGGCGAGGTCACCGGATCAATAGTTATTGTAGGTAGTATTGCATCAACAGTCCTAAATGTCCATATGTAGTCTTCAGTCAAGCCATTACCAGCCAGATCTTCTGCACCAGTTGTAATAAGTGGAAAATAATCCCTGTTTTCATTGAGATTAAAAACCGGGTCAAAAGTCACAGTTATACTTGAGCTGTTGTAAGAAATATCTCCCTCCACAGCTGTTTCTGCCTGGTGTATAAGACAATATCGTACAGTTGGAGTATCCTCAACCTCAATCATCAGCTTATCAGCCAGAGGTACCATGCTATCTCTTGTTAACAATACATTTTCTTCATTAACTAATCGAATTGCATTGGTAGTTACATATTTTGTTTCGAACACACCGAATGATTCACCATTACGAATCACAGCAGTATCTTGAGACGCCAACCAAGTGTACTTTAGCTCGATATGAGTTAAGTTGACTTCGTTTAGATAAGTTACGAAAATTGGAGAATCACCAGGTGCACCCAAGTCTGCTGTCAAAATATAGGTTGATTGGTTTTCAATTATATCTTCATAAAGTATTCCGCTGGAATTGTAAAATGCCAGCATTACTGCATCACCAGAACGACTGCACTCGACTAACTTTAAGGAATATCCATCTCCAAAATCCCATGTCTTTCCGATATGCAATGTTTTAGTATCAGAGGAGTTTTGCTCGAAAATTAATCTTGAGATTATCCATTTGCTGGTTAAGTTATCTAGTACTACATGCTCTTCTCCCAACCAACCGATGACGCTGTAATTCCCAGAGTCTTCTACTTCGATGCCTTCATTTGAATAGACATGATAGTCCCTCAACAGGGGTTGAGTAGAATATGTGAGATTACCTTCTCCTATGGTTCTGTGTGCATCATTTATTGGTGTGTGCCAGACAGAGAGTTGTTCAGAATGTATGAATCCCTGGAAATTACCGGAACTCCATGAACCATTTGTATCTTCAAAGGTTTCACCCATAATCCTGTCCGGACTATATACCTTTACCGTGTTATTATTGAGTGTAGAACTGTTCATAGGTTCACTGAATGTGACAGTAATATTTGTCTCAATTATGACATTTATTGCTAAGTTATCGGGAGATGTGTTAATTACAACCGATGGCGTGGTGTCTGGAATTGCTGCAGTCCTGAGACTATATTCATTGCTCTCGTTGGAATTACAACTTGCATCCGTGCTGTTCACCACGAAATAATAAGTTGTATTTGATATGAGTCCTGTGAGATTTATACTGTGTGAAGTGACATTATTATGGTTATATTTTAATAACGCATAGTTTCCAGATTCGGTGCTAAATTTAACTAAGCTGTCACTTGGTCCATTAGTATCCCAGGTTATAGTTGTAGAATTTGTTGTTATTCCAGTTACTGATACATTAGAGATTATAGATGCAGGACTGTTGATCCAGATTGGATTTGTGTATACTCTGTACCCTTTATCTGTAATTGCATTTATCCTGATATATCCATTCTTCATCAAAGGAACCTTACCGGCTAAGTCCGAATATACAACTCTCCCTGATAAATTATGTGGAGTAAGATTATACTCGCTGATTTCTACTTCAGTTTCATTAATTATACCACGATGGATATAAATGTGAGAAATAATCCCGAATTCAGATGTCGACTCCCATTGTATGTTCAAAGTAAGATTATATCCTGTAATTTCATGCCCTATAATTGCAGTCTCACTACGCTCATTGGTTATGTTGAAAATTACTAAAGGACCATCTGTCATTATAGAGTGCCCGTTTTTAAGTGCATTTAAAATGCCTTCATCAGTAAATTCTTCAGTATATATATATGTTCGAACCTTTCCAAAAGCGTTGTCCATCGGCCCAATAACAGTGGTTGCATGACTAAAATCCCCATGAGCGTCACTACCGCCTGCAATAAATATATCATTTCGACCATTTAATAACAAGCGTTTCCACTGTTCTAATCCTAAATCCCGCTCATGGTCTCTGTCTATCATATTCCACACTTGAAGACCATTATACCCGACCAGATCATAGTCTTCAGTTATCCAGGGAACTCTGTCAAAAGCGGCAGCACTTGCTTCGCGATGTCCTTCCGGATGTGCCGCATAACTAACGCCACCCTGGGAATTAACTATATCAATAACATCTTCAAGATTCCAGGTTAGCCCGCCTTCTGGTTTTTCATCGTGACCTCCAGGGATAAAGTCTAATCCTGTTCCTCCGACATTGTTGAAATTTTCCATTCCAAAGATTAAAAAATGAACAACGCCTCTTGGAACAAGGAAATTTGAAGGGTTCTTATGTCCATAACAAGAGACTTCTTCTCCAAGTATAAGCCTGTACGAACCAGTGGTATAAGAGCTGATGTCACTTTTAAGGGCATTAAACTTATGATTGGAGTCTGATGTTTTGCTATCTCTAATATCAAAGGAGTGATCTGTAATAGCATTCCAGTCAAGCCCAATGGCTTTTCCGGCTTCTACCGTAGCTTCTACTGGAAATCCGAATTCTACTGCATTGTCGGTATAACTGCTATGGTAATGTGTATCTCCGGCATGCCAGTTTGTTAGGGCAGGTAGAGTATCACTTGCAATATTCACATTAAAATGGCTGTGTGTATCGCTATCCGGATCCAGCCATCCACCGATATCCCTGATCACTACATGGAAACAAGCCTCGCCATTTAGATTATGTTCAGATGGATCCAGGTAAGTAATGCCATACCAATCCCCAGGGTAATATAGATTATAGAATGATTCACTTACCGTAACACCATTCCATTTTGTTACGGTTTCTAAAAGTATATCATCGGCTTCGTTATTGTCTTTATCACAATCTTCATCCAGGTATATTTCAACATTTCCTAAATCATAATCCCCTGCAATACCTGTAGCATCTTTAACCATAACAAGAATCGGAATTTTGCCGGTCTGTGTTCGCCAGGGAGCATCTGCGAATACATCCTTTAATGCAGTGTTCTCCCATAATGGTACGACTGTAGTAGAACCTGCCAAAACTTCATATCCTCTATTTTCGTTATCAAGTTCCCATGTCGTTCTATGTCCCTGCAATTGAACATACAATTTATATGTCCCTGCCGGGACAGACATAATTATATCTTCTTGCTCAATGATATCAGACTCCCAAAATGCTACTTCAGTTTCATCTGTTAATGTTACAATTTTTATATGCATTAGCTGAAATTCCTGTGCAGTTTTCATAACAGTCGCATCTGGTATTAAATCCAAAGCTAATTCCCCTGTATCTTCAGCACATGCGAGGGGTATTATGCAGAACATTCCAAACATGCAAATTATTCCAGTTAAACTCAATCCAAGGTAATCTTTCGTCATTTTATCAACCGCTCTTTTTTTTTAATTATTACAGATGCCAAAATGCCTATTATAATCCCGAATAAGATCGGTATTCCAATGCACCATATTATAAAAAAAGAAAAACCAAGTAAAGAAGCTATAATTATTAATGGATATTCCAAAAAACCAGAAATTATGTCAGTAAAATATGCCGGTAAAAATATAATTTTCCATATAATAGATATATTGTTTGATAATGTTCCTATTTCACCATGTCCTGAAAATCCTAATGCAAAAACTCCCCAGGCATACAACATCCCAGTAATCAGGCCCCATAATCCTCCAATAATTGCACTTCTTTTTGTCTTTTTATTCATACCAATAATTAATTTGAGTTTTGTTGGTATTCTATTCAATTTAACATTGGACACAATTCTCCACTTCCTTTCCTTTGCACATTTCATTCAATATTTTCTTTGAATCTTGAATAACAGCAAGTATTAGATTGGAAATATTAGTTTACTCACTCTGATTTATGCAGCACACTCGATTACTTGCATTGTATCAATAACAATGAGCCTCATAATTCACTCACCTTCCCTGCCAGATAGGACGCGATCTTGGCTGTATCTCCAATATCCACACGCCCGTTTCCATTAAAATCAGCATTCAGGTCTTCCGGCACTTTCCCTAATACCATGAATGCCACCTTTGCAACATCGCCGATATCGACCCTGCCGTTACCGTTGAAGTCGCCTTTGATCCCTACTGTGATCATACCATCCACCACAACCGCAGGTGTATATGGATTAAAACCAGCATCGCTGAATTCTACATTCTGCAGGTTCAGGGATGTAGAACTTCCTGACCCGCCAGTGATATTAAAAGCAATATCGATTACAGGAGTTTCTGCTGATGTTGATATAAGATTTGGATTGATCAGCACGATACCTGTGATGCCATTGGCATTGTCAATGTTCGGGGTGATACTGGAGCCAGTAAAGCTTTTGTTAGCACTGACGCTGCTCACAGTTACGACACTGGAATTGTAGAGCAGGTCAAAAGATATCCCTGAAATGTTAGTGACGTTTGCAAGACTGACCGGAATTGTTATTGTTGAATTCGGCGGAACATTTACAGATCCGATAGACAATGTTGATGTGCTTTCTAAATAGACCACTATTGTCGTGGTGTTCTGGTTGCCTGCATTGTCGGTTGCAACCGCAGTAATGGTATTTGGACCTTCAGTCAACGTAACCTCTGCACTCCATGTACTCCAGTCCGCAGTCCCGCTTGCGAGCACTCTGTTCACTGTGACCGATGCGATGCCTGATATGTCAGATGCAGTGCCAGTGACTGTGATTGTATCATTGGCGATACTTGCACCATCGGTTGGGGATATAATAGTCAGGACAGGTGGGATGAGGTCTGTGCCAGATGCATTCGTGCGCAGGATCACAAGACCGTTATAGAGATCGGCAACGTAGGCATAGCTGCCTGAAACTGCAACACCCCACGCTTCTCCTGTCGTATCATAACTACCTGCAAAGGTGGGTGCAGCTGGGTTGCTGATATCAACAATAACAAGACCGTTATACCTGTCGGCAACGTAAGCGTAGCTGCCTGAAACTGCAACACCAAACGCACCTCCTGCATCATAACTGCCTGCAAGAGTAGGTGCGGCCGGGTTGCTGATATCAATAATCACAAGACCGTTTTTAACATCGGCAACGTAGGCATAGTTGCCTGAAACTGCAACACCGTACGCCCTTCCTGCCGTATCATAACTACCTGCAAGAGTTGGGGAGGCTTGGTTGCTGACATCAATAATCACAAGACCGTTATCAATATCGGCAACGTAGGCGTAACTGCCTGAAACTGCAACACCACATGCAATTCCTGCCGTATCATAACTACCTGTAATGGTGGGTGCGGCCGGGTTGCTGATATCAACAATAACAAGACCGTTATTTCCATCGGCAATGTAGGCGTGACTGCCTAAAACTGCAACACCGTACGCATATCCCGTATCATAACTACCTGCAAGAGTAGGGGCGACTGGGTTGCTGATATCAACAATAACAAGACCGTTATACTCATCGACCACGTAGGCATAGTTGCCTGAAACTGCAACATCATACGCATTTCTTGCTGTATCATAACTACCTGCAAGGGTCGGTGCGGCTGGGTTGCTGATATCAACAATAACAAGACCGTTATTTCCATCGGCAATGTAGGCGTGACTGCCTAAAACTGCAACACCGTACGCATATCCCGTATCATAACTACCTGCAAGAGTAGGGGCGACTGGGTTGCTGATATCAACAATAACAAGACCGTTATACTCATCGACCACGTAGGCATAGTTGCCTGAAACTGCAACATCATACGCATTTCTTGCTGTATCATAACTACCTGCAAGGGTCGGTGCGGCTGGGTTGCTGATATCAACAATAACAAGACCGTTATTTCCATCGGCAATGTAGGCGTGACTGCCTAAAACTGCAACACCGTACGCATATCCCGTATCATAACTACCTGCAAGAGTAGGGGCGGCTGGGTTGCTGATATCAATAATAACAAGACCGTTATACCTGTCGGCAACGTAAGCGTAGCTGCCTGAAACTGCAACACCAAACGCACCTCCTGCATCATAACTGCCTGCAAGAGTAGGGGCGGCTGGGTTGCTGATATCAACAATCATAAGACCGCTATATCTAACAGCAACGTAGGCGTAACTGCCTGATATTTTAATATCGTAAACAAGATCTAAAGTATGTATCCTCCCAAGTTCTAACGGTTGGGAAGGATTGCTTATATCAAGAACTACTAAATCCTGTCCCTGTCCAACATATGCATAGTTCCCGGATATAGCAGTTGCATAAGTTAAGCCACCAAAGTGTCCTTCAAACGTCACATTCACCTCTTCTGCCGCCCCCACTCCTGCACCTGCTATACACACGACGGCAGCGATGAGCACAATCATCAACATCTTGTGCGTGTTCATGCTGTCACTTACAGCGGTATGGTTGATTTTAATTGTTTTATGAATCATAACTCACTCACCTTTCCTGCCAGATAGAATGCGATCTTCGCTGCATCGCCAATATCCACACGCCCGTTTCCATTGAAATCAGCTCTTGGGTCTGGAGTCACTTTTCCTGCTACCATGAATGCTACTTTAGCGACGTCGCCGATATCGACCCTGCCGTTACCGTTGAAGTCGCCTTTGGTCCCGACTGTGATCATACCGTCCACTACAACCGCAGGTGTATATGGATTAGAGTTAGCATCGCTGAATTCTACGTTCTGCAGGTCCAGAGTTGTGGAACTTCCGGACCCGCCAGTGATTTTAAAAGCAATATCGATCACAGGAGTTTCTGCTGATGCTGATATAAGATTTGAATTGGTCAGCATGATACTTGTGATGCCATTGAGATTGTCAATGTTAGGGGTGACACTGGAGCCAGTGAAGTTTTCGCTGGCACTGACGCTGCTTACGATTACGATACTTGAATTGTAGTGCAAGTCAAAAGACATCCCTGAAATGTTAGTGACGTTTGCAACACTGATTGGGACCGTTATTATTGAATTCGGCGGAGCATTTGCAGATCCAATTGAGATAAACCCACTACCACCCTCATTCCACGGCTGCATCAGCGGATACCGATCTTGTGCACCAGCGCCGCCGCTTATGTTATAGGGTGTGTCGCCGATGCCGTCGCCGTCTGTGTCAATGCCGGTGTAGTCGGAATAGTAGTTACCTTCAGTACTGGAGTTCCACTGGTTGGTGCCGGTGTTGTAGGCATTTTTGATGTTGTTGATGAGGTTATTGTGGTAGAGAGTGTTGTTGTTCGAATCGCCTATGAAGATACCGTAGTCGTTATCCGATACGTTGTTCTCTAATATGCTACAACGATCTGCATTGTAGATGTGAATCCCAGCTTTGTAATTACCTGTTGCCCCAGTTACCGTAAACCCACTGATCATACAATCATTAGCAGTCACATAGATACCATCCCCACTTCCAACGCTATCGATAATCGTTGTGTTTCTGTTCTCTCCCGTGAGTATAAGCGATTTATTCACAACAACATTCTCATAATATGTTCCATTATGTACAAAGATAGTATATCCGTCATTTGCATCATTTATCCCTTCCTGGATGCTGTCCCATCTATGTTTATCCGGATCATCAGTAAAATTATCATCCACATAGATCATCCTCTCCTCTTCAAGATATAATGGGAATCTGTAGATATAATAATCATCTTTGACACTCTCATTGTATTGGACTATTCGCTTATTCGGATCAAAAGAGCAGTCATCTATGTTATTTCGATTATCTCGAGGCGTTGTAAACACCGCCCAGTCTGATTCGCCAGTCAAGTATTTTGTACCTCCTTTATCGACATTGAAGTAGCAAATCATCTTTATATTGGGGTGATTCTTGATCGAATTATATGTTTCTGTGATCCATTCTCCTTTCTTTGTGTTGTTGGATACTCCCACTTCTACGCTAACATTTTCATATCGTATCTCATCGATGTATACCCTGCATCCGCCAGGATCGTCACTTTTACTTGCAACCCATCCAAATCCTGTTATGATATTACTTAAATTCTTACCTGTGAGGTTGATCACATATTTTTTCCAGACATCTGTCAGATCAATATCTATCGAAGCATTATCTGTGTCTGATGAATTGTTTCCCGATATCCCACCCATCATGAAACTGGTATGTTCACACCCCTCTCCTTTCGCCCAAAATATTAGTTTTGTGGCTCCGGTTAAATTAAAACCGCCTTCTTTGTTACCCCAGTTATTCGCAGGATCCTGCCAGTAAATGCCTGCCCACCCTGTATCAGTATCAGTATATATGCTAAAGTTTTTATCTTTATACCTATATTTTATATCATCAATATAAAATGTGCACCCATCAGGATTGTTTGACTGGGTGGCACTCCAGCCAAAACCTGTTATAATATGACTCAGGTTCTTGCCGGTTAGATCGATTGAATATTCCTGCCATGTATCTGTGAGAGTAACCTTTATTTCAGCTGATGCCGAGTCGGGATAATCCCCATCAGTACCGCCCATACTAAACTTGATTATTTCACCTCCTTCGCCTTTTGCGAAGAATGTCAACTTCTTTGCACCGGTTAGGTTATAACCCCCCTCTTTATTGCCCCAGTTATCCGCAGGATACTGCCAGTAGACGCCTGCCCATGACTGATCAATTGAATAATTAATTCGGATACTGGTTGATCCGGAATAAACATCTTCATTATAACCCTCATCAAATTCTATGTTGCCACCAGTCCAGCCAGATGGAGTGTAATGATTTCTCATCTCTGGGTCTATAAAGTACGTGATTCGTATACTGCTGTTTCCACAACTTATCTCTTGACATGAATCGTCGGTAACCTCTTCATATGTCAGATACTGCCAATCCCCCATCCAACCAGTGGGTACATAATGTTCTGCCGGGGAGTTATTATTGGTAAACACATTGAAAGTCCCATTCACCGTATTAGCCTCTACAACACTTGAAGAACCGATTTCGAAGATACCGTAGGGTTTCGTTGAGATATTGCTGTGGTTGTCGAATCTATATATCATGTGTTTGAATCGTAGAGTATAATTTTCCCAGTGATCCCAACTAGCATTCGGTACAGATTCCCCAGTGTTATATCCATCAATTCCAACCCAGTCCACATATTCATCACCAGGATAGTATTCTTCTGCTTTATATCCATCATATGGCACATCATAATTATTCACACACCAGACCCACTGGACATCACCTGAAGTCAATCCATGTTCTTCAAATATATCATGTACTCGTTTCCACGCATTTTTGTAAGATGCGGGTGATTTATTACTCCATGGATATGCTTCGTCATGCAAATTCATCTCATGAGCGAACCTGAGAAACAGTTGTTTATTTGTTCCTGTTTTATTCCTCACTGTCCAGGTTTCTTGAGTCCAGTTTTTCATGTCCTGCGCGTACTCCTCAAAATAAGGATCAAGTGTTCCATTGTTTATCAAATCAAGAATATCGGAAGAACCCCACGGTTCCAGGGTCAAAAGTGGCGTGTTGCCGTTGTGCCATAGATTATCCAGTTGATCTTTTGGGAAGGGAGACTCCTCATCAGGCGAAAAGCCTTGAAAGATAACGACTACGCTATAATTCTTTCCGCTCCATTCTTCAAACGATTGCAGATCTTTGATGTCTTGTTCAGATTCGGCGGGATTGTAAGTAACACCCAATAAAGTGCCGTTGTTAGGGATGAAAACAGCATCTGTAGAATTCATATTGTATATCAGAGCCGCTCCTACACCACCGTTTACAACCCACACGGCAGCGGCCACCAACATGATCATCAATATCTTACGTGTATTCGTGCTGCAATCTTCAGTGGAATAGCTGGTTTTTTCAATTATATGACTCATAACTCACTGACCTTCCCAGCCAGATAGAACGCAATCTTCGCAGCATCTCCAATATCCACACGCCCATTTCCATTGAAATCAGCATTCACGTCTTCCGGCACTTTTCCGGCTACCATAAATGCCACTTTTGCAACATCGCCTATATCGACCCTGCCGTTACCGTTGAAGTCGCCTTTGATCCCGGCTGTGATTTGACCGTCCACAACAACCGCAGGAGTATACGGATTAAACTCAGCATCGCTGAATTCCACGTTCTGCAGGTCCAGAGTTGTGGAACTTCCTGACCCGCCAGTGATATTAAAAGCAATATCAATCACAGGAGTTTCTGCTGGTGCTGAGATAAGATTTGAATTGGTTAGCACGATACTTGTGATGCCATTGACATTGTTATTGTTGGAGGTAATGCTGGAGCCAGTAAAGCTCTCATTAGCACTGACGCTGCTCACAGATATGACACTGGAATTGTAGAGCAGGTCAAAAGAGATCCTTAAAATATTAGTGACGTTTGCAACACTTACCGGAATTGTTATTGTTGAATTCGTCGGAGCGCTTGCTGAGCCAATAGAGATAAACTCACTACCCCCCTCATTCCATGGCTGCATCAACGGATACCGATCTTGTGCACCAGCGCCGCCGCTTATGTTATAGGGTGTGTCACCGATGCCGTCGCCGTCTGTGTCAATGCCGGTGTAGTCGGAGTAGTAGTTGCCTTCAGAGCCGGAGTTCCACTGGTTGGTGCCGGTGTCGTAGGCATTTTTGATGTTGTTGATAAGGTTATTATGGTAGAGAGTATTGTTGTTCGAATCGCCTATGAAGATACCGTAGTCGTTATCCGATACGTTGTTCTCTAATATGTTACAACGATCTGCATTGTCGAGGTGAATCCCAGCTTTGTAATTACCCGTTGCCCCAGTCACCACAAATCCACAAATATTCACCCAATCCGCAGTCACCTCGAACACATGATCGTCTGCATTTGCCGCCCGCACAGTCACCACATCCGCGCCCTCGCCTTGAAGTGTGAGATGCGATGTCGCAATGTCCACATTCTCGGTGTAGCTGCCGGCTTTCACGCAGATCGTCTCGCCGGCAGTCGCTGCATTGACTGCTGCCTGAATCGGCGTGCTGCTCGCGGTGAACGCGCCGCCGTCACGCCACCAGCCGGATGTGTTGACGCAGATGTCGCCCTCGCAAGGAGTCACGGCTGCGGCAGGTGCAATCAGTGGGTGGAAGTCGCCTCTGTGCGGAAGCCCCGTATCTCCGAGACCGTCGCCATCAGTATCGTTGCCCGCGTAGTCGCTCCAGTAGTTGCCGCCAAGCCATGACCCGCCGACGATGTTCGTTCCAGCGGTCTTCGTGATGTTCCACTGGTTGACGCCGTTGTCGTAGGCGTTTGCCGTGTTGTTGAAGTAGTTGTTGTAGATCAGGTTGTCGCCCGAACCGTACAGGAAGATGCCGTTGTTGTTCAAACTCGCGATGTTGTTCGTGAGCGTGTTGTTGTTGCTCGAAAAGTACATGCAGATGCCGTGTCGG
>Ga0255420_10031_pt1 | contig 29150 bp, 27 predicted proteins | sample ANMaggSeSYBR02I3_FD_182630 | JGI IMG/M metagenome (GOLD analysis project Ga0255420, IMG submission 182630) | Sediment cell enrichment communities from methane seep in Santa Monica Basin, California, United Staets - ANME aggregate JGI... | ecosystem: Environmental > Aquatic > Marine > Cold seeps >...
CAAAGAGATCTATTCAGCATACCTATACATGTCCATGTCTGCTTATAGTTCATATAGTGGGCTTAAGGGTTTTGCCAACTGGTTCATGGTTCAGTATCAGGAGGAGATGGCCCATGCAATGAAGATCTATGACTACATTGACAGTCAGGGCCGACAGGTAAAACTCGTGGCAATCAACCAACCACCTACTGAATTCGAATCACCTCTGGATATGTTTGAGAAGACATTAAAACATGAGCAGTTTGTCACAAAATCCATCAATGATCTTGTTGATCTTGCGATTTTGGAAAAGGATCATGCTACGAACATCTTTCTCCAGTGGTTTGTTACTGAACAGATAGAAGAGGAAGGCAATGATAACGAGATTATCTCCAGGTTGAGAATTGTTGGGGAAGATGGCAATGGATTGCTCATGGTAGATAAAGAACTCTTAGCAAGAGTATTTACACCTTCACAAAATTTATGAAACATAAATTCCCTATGAGATAGTTCTTAAGTTTCCTGAAGGAATTCCAGTTCATTATGTCTATTACATGAGTTTCGGCTATATGGGTCTATAGTAACGCTTTAAATCAGAGATGCTTGAAATTATACCTGCGCCCATTCAAATCTTTGACTCCCAATGAATTAACAACCTCGAATGCAGATTCCAACTTCCTCATAACATCTTCATGTTTTGGATTTATTTCAATAATTATATTTCGTTATTCCCCATCAATTTTCACCTTGCCATGAAGATCAAACCACATCATAAAGCCGCTATAAGGTCATTCTTTCACCATTGAAACATTCATCCAGCGGATAACAACAAATATTCGTAAATGAAATCTTGAAACAATTCATTATCTGGTCTAACTCACTCTCCTGATTTATTTTAGTTATGAATTTATAAAGGAAGTTACTATATTTAAATGTCATCTAATTTAACCCGTTGCTAGGCCGAAAGTCATGTAATATGGATCATTAGTATAATCAATGGCAAATTCATATTTCTTTTCAGGTTTTAGACTTTCAATGGGCTTTTGCATTATGATTTTTTCATTTGATTCTATGAGGTCATTCATGTCGAGCTTTTTCAAATGATACCTGATTGATGTTCCACAAGGAATTTTATCATACCTTTTGGTGAAAGAATGGATTGAATTTTTATCAACTGCCATACTTATTGTAGTATGAAAAATATCTTTGCTGGTAAGCGAGCCATTAATTGGTATTTCTACATGATCGATTAGAGGTTTGAGAACATTATCGATACATTCTTTCGATCTTAATTCAGTTCTTGGAATACATGTGTAGCGTTGTGGTTTTGGGACCATGTGGCGGCGACTGTGATCTATATATAGGTTTCGGTTGGACTGGATTGAAAAAGATAGGTGTGAAAATTAGCTAAGTACTGAATTTTTCTCTTTGTGACTGTACGTCATCATAACCGTCCAAGAAATATTATATATTATGACATTAACTTATTAGATAAATAAAAAAAAATATGTTATTATATAAATGTATATTTAATAATTCAAATGTTATCGGGAGTGAGTTGATGTACAATAAATTTACCATTGAAATCTCCAAAATAGAGCTTTCAGAGTTCTGCAGGAAAAATTATATTCGTGTCCTGTCAATTATTGATTCCCCCCAGCACTGGAATAATATATCGGCTGATCATATCAACATGCTTGTTGAATTCGAACCGAACCGTATACCAGGGCTGATCAGGTTAGGTAAAATCAAGATTGAGTTGACAGTACTTCTCGGGTACAGTGTAGATATTTTGACATCACCGGACATCAGTCATTGTTTCAGGCAGGAAGTAATAAGCTCTGCAGAACCGCTGTATGCGTAGGATTGATCTTAACCGTCATACACCGGAGCAGATATACAGGGTAAGTAATTAAGATTACCCATACTAAAGAGCGAATAGCCTAAAAATGTTAGTTACCAAATTCACTCAATTAAATTAACTTGAATGTTTTTACCGCTTATAATTTCAGCTTCAGAAATAGTAACTTCCGTTGGGGCATTACTTTCTAAGCAATGAATTTTATATGGTTCTATTTTCCAACCCTCATATGGAGTCCCATAATTGGAATATGGCACATTGATTCTATACCAGCCAGTCTCATTTACAACAGCTTCGTTATAATACCTGAAGGTTCTATCACGATTAGTAGTAATATTTGTATACACTACTACAGTTTCATTTGGCGGGGCTAACCCATAAATACTTGCACCATTTACATATTCAAATATTTTTACATATTTTACCGGAGGTTCTGTCCTTGTAGTATTCGATTCATGTATGAGGCGTATACACTCAAAATTTAATCCATCATTGACATGCATTGACCATAATGTCGTATGTTTAAATTTTTCATTCCCAAACTGTGTAGTGGTGACTAAATTATCATTTCTTATTTCCTTTGATTCATAATAATCATCAGGATTTTTACCTGCTATGGATGCTATTGATCTGAATTTCTTCAATATTAATTCATCATCCGTAATCACATACCGAACGCTTCTTGCATCCAATATTGCCATGGCTTCAGATTCATTAGATTCAATCAAAAACCTCGCAACGTCGTCTAACCCTGGTTGAAAATTATTAGTTACTACCGGACGATGTGCAATATAGATAATCCAGTTGCCGTAGTCCCACCAACTTAATACACCATATTCAGGCATTCCGGATGCATTCGCATAATAAGAGGTCTGGGGTGTATTTTCTTTAAGCCAATTTAAAGATTCTTCCCAGTCCGAATGAGGTATTAATGGATTAGTTGCTGCAGAAATGCCTACATATAGATTTGGCAAAATAATAATGACAAGTATTGCAATAATTCTCAATCCTTTCCATGTGTCAATCTTTGTAATTTGTTTTTGTTTTTCAATTTTAGTTTTTTTCGATGAAACTTTATAATGTTTGGTTTGTTTTAATTTCTCAATATTCATCATTATAAAATAACCGGTTAATATTGCAATATTAATTGAAAGAAGATACATAAAACGCCTCTGTGAGAGGGTAAGTGAAAAAATGACAATAGTCCAAACCAAAAAAAACACAGTTTCAGGTGGGTAATGTTCTTTTGCCACATTTTTTATATAAATTACAAATGCCCATATAGCTATAAAAAAACTAAACGTAAAATTATACCAGACAGGGGAAAGTGTAAAACGATTGCCTGTATCAAAAAATAGAGGTTGAGCCTCTGAGATGGTTCTAAGTATTTCTCCACTGCCACCCAAATATATGAATCCGGAAATTATTGAGTAATATAATGACGGAGAAATAATCTTAATCAGAAATATTCCAATTATTGCAAGTATGAATATTAATAAAGGATAGTACCACCATACAATTTTTTTAGTTTTCACTAAACTGGAAATAAAGCTTAATATAAGAACTATAATAATAACAAATGCAACGAATGAAACCTGGAACCACGACAGGAACATCGAACTCATTTCCAACCCGGGTCGAACTTCTTTTACTACAAAAGGTATTATCAAAATGAGAGTTACGAGCAATGTGACCGAGGATATTATTGTAGTTGGTCCGGATATTTTGTTTTCTTTTATGTCCGATGTGAATTGTATGAACACATACATAGCTATCAAACCAATAAAAATAGGGGAGCCAATCCATGTTAGCAAAGAAACGGCCAATAAAATACCAGCACACACGGCATACATTAAAGGTCTGGTGAAAAAATCTTCAAAATGCATTTTCTTGATATCTACTGACAATACATGATCACTACCAGAGAGTTTTAATGCTGCTACAAAGAATGCATATGATCCTGTTAATAAAAATATTTCAGCAACATGATGATCGGAGTAACCAAAAAGTGATTGTTTAATATGGTTTGGTAAGATAGCTAATACACATATGCTTATTAAAGCAACATCTTTGTTGAAAATTTTTGAAACTAAAAAATACAAGGGTATAAGCGTTAATATTCCCAATAATAATGGAAAAAATACTGCTGTTAATTCAACAGTTAATGTATCAGGTGACCCAAAACCCACAATTAGGGCAAAAAAGGATACAACCTGATCATACAAAGGAGGCCATCCAACCTCAAATCCGTATGGGAAATTAATATATGTGTCGAATTTAACATTCTCTGGAAAGTGTGTGGTTGTAAATTGTATTCTTCTCAAATGGTAATAAGAATCAAAACCAATCGGATGAACTGTATTCTCAACTAAAATCTTTGGAAATGATAATAGCCTGATACAGATCGCAACTAAAGATATTAGCATAAAATATAATTTTGTGTTTCCTTTCAGAGTAAAATTAACATTATTCATTTAATTCATATATGCAAAGTTTGAATAAATAACTTGTTGTTAACAATCAAAAAATATATATAATTTATAGATATCAGTGTGTATAGCATGTCTACCATATCAATTGTAATGCCTTCAATGAATGAAGAAAAGACTATTAGAATCTGTATAGAAAAATCATTGGCTGTAATTGATAATTATAAATTTAAGGGAGAGATTATAGTTGTTGATAATTCAACTGACAGGACGGCTGAAATTGCAGAGTCTATGGGTGCAATTGTAATTAAAGAAGTCAAGGGATACGGGAATGCATATATTGCAGGATTGTCACGCTCTGAAGGGGATTACATTGCCATCATGGATGCAGACAATACATATGATATACTTGAATTACCAAAGTTTTTTGACCTTTTAATATCGGGTGACGCTGATTTTGTAATCGGTAGCAGATTAAAGGGGAATATAAAAAAAGGGGCTATGCCATTACTGCATCAATATATTGGTAATCCACTGTTAACATTAGTTTTGAATTTATTATTCAAAACCAGGATATCAGATGCCCATTGTGGGATGAGGGCGTTTACAAAGGATGCCCTGAATAAAATGAACATTAAGACTCGTGGGATGGAAATGGCATCTGAGATGGTTATTGAAGCAGTTGATAAAGGTTTAAGGATAAAAGAGGTTCCAATTACTTATTATGTGCGGGATGCCCCATCAAAGTTGAGATCTTTCCAGGATGGTTGGCGGCACCTACGGTTCATGATGCTGTATCGGCCTATACCGTTTCTCTTTGTGCCGGGCGCATTTGTATTTCTTCTCGGAATGTTTTTGACGGCAACTATCATGCTCAGAGGAGATGTGGTTGAGAATCGGCTTCATTCGTTAATTTTAGGCAGTATGCTTCTTGTCATAGGAAGTCAGATCCTGACTACAGGGGTTTATATGAAGGTATATGGTTTTGTTCATGGTATGTATAAACGTGAGGAGAAGTGGGTCAAAAAATTTCTTGACTACCATTCACTTGAAAAGGAACTGGTGGCCGGGGGGTTCGTGGTAACAATAGGTCTGTTTCTTGGAGCCAGTGTAGTGTCTACATGGATAAAGTCAGGATATGGTTCGATCTCTGAGATAGAATTTGCCATAATGGCAATGGTTTTCGGAGCAATCGGGTTGCAGATGATTTTTATGTCGATATTCTTAAGTGTACTTATGCTGGATATTGACACTGAGCGGTGAATCGAGTTGAAGATTGCATTTGTATATGATGCCGTGTATCCGTGGATAAAGGGCGGAGCAGAGAAGCGGATATATGAAATTGGAACACGTCTTGCCGCGGGCGGCGATGAGGTCCACCTTTTTGGAATTAAATGGTGGGATGGCGAGGATGTTATTGAGTATGACGGCATGATGTTGCACGGTGTGTGCCCAGCGCAGGAGTTATATGTTAATGGCAGGCGCTCCATCCGGGAGGCGCTTGTGTTCTCGCTAAAGCTGGTGTGGCATATGTTTAAGGAAAAAGTTGATGTTATTGATGTTAGCGTATTTCCATACTTTTCATGCTTTAGTATTAAATTTGTATCTGTCATCAGGAGAACACCCGTGGTCTTTACCTGGCATGAGGTATGGGGTGATCACTGGTATGAGTATATGGGGCGAATGGGGGTTTTTGGTAAACTTGTGGAGCAAATGGTCCTGGTTTTGTCGTCCAATATTGTTGCGGTGTCGGAGATGACGAAAAAGGACCTTCAATCACCCGGCCCGGATGGCAAAAATATCAGTATTATTCCAAATGGTATGGATCTGAATAAGATCTCTGCAGTTGCGCCGTCAGATGAAAATTGTGACGTGCTGTTCGTGGGACGGTTGATCAGGGAGAAGAATGTTGATGTGCTACTGGAGGCTGTGACACTGGTTCGGGATGATGTGCCTGGTGTTAAGTGCTTTATCATTGGCACCGGTCCTGAGAAGGAGGAGCTTGTGGGACTTGCCGCATCACACGGACTTACGTATGATGGAAATGTCAGGTTTTTTGACTTCATGGAATATGATGAAATGATCGCACGTATGAAATCTTCTAAGGTGCTGGTGCTGCCCTCGAGTCGTGAGGGGTTCGGGATGGTGGTGGTGGAGGCGTTTGCGTGTGGCGTGCCTGTGCTTACGGTTGCTGAAGCGCACAATGCTGCGGCGGAGTTAGTTGATGAGGTATGTGGGTTTGTTGTGGAACTTGATGCGCGCGCAATTGCAGGGGCTTTGCGGGAATTGCTGGGGGATGAAGAACTTCGCTGCAGGATGGGAAAAGCTGCAATAGAAGCAGGACGCGGCTATGAATGGGATGGGATTGTTCATGAGCTGCGGAAACTGTACGGGGAACTGGTATGAAGATCGCGATATTCCATGATTATATAGGTGCCATTGGCGGCGGCGAGAAACTGGTGCTGACGCTTGCGCGCGGGCTCGGGGCGGATGTAATTACTACTGATGTGGATGCTGATTCTGTTTCAAAGATGGGGTTTGAGGATGTGAATATTATGAGTCTTGGCGGGACTGTGAAGATGCCGCCGCTGAAGCAGATATCCGCTTCATTCAGGTTTGCGATGTGTGACTTTTCAAAGGAGTATGATTTTTTTATTTTTTCGGGAAACTGGGCGCATTTTGCGGCGAAGAGACATGGGCCGAATCTTTATTATTGTCATACACCGGTGAGGGCGTTTTATGATCTGTACGATGTTTTTCTCGGGAGACAGTCGTTTTTAACGTATGTGCCGTTCAAAGTATGGGTGATATTGCATAGGAACATGTATGAACATCATATGAAGTATGTTCATCACATTGTTGCGAATTCGATTAACACCCAAAAGAGGATAATGAGGTATTTAAAAAGGACATCTGTGGTGGTTTACCCGCCCGTTGATACTTCTAAGTCTGGATTTGAAGGATACGGGGATTTCTGGCTATCTGTTAATCGATTGTATCCAGAGAAACGCGTGGAATTGCAGATCGAAACGTTCGGGCGAATGCCTGGGGAAAAGTTGGTTATTGTCGGTGGGTATGCAGAGGCAGATCATGCTTTGCCTTATGCGAAGCATATTCGAACGAACTTGCCTGATAACGTGGAAGTGCTCGGGGCGGTAGCGGAAGATGAGTTGATCGACCTATACGCACGTTGTAAAGGGTTTATCACTACGTCGTTAGATGAAGATTTTGGAATGACGCCCATCGAAGCGATGGCATCAGGAAAGGCAGTGGTTGCGATGAATGAAGGCGGGTGTCTGGAAACTGTTATCAATGGTTCAACCGGTTATCTTGTGGATGCGGATGTGGATAAGATTGTAAATGCTGTAGAGTCTATTTCTAGGAATCCTTCTGTGTTCAGGGAGACATGTATTGAACAGGCAAGGAAATTTGATGTGGACCGGTTTTTGAATGAGATGATGAAAGAGATTGGGTGTGATGTTAGAAAATAAAGAACCATTTGTATCCATTGTAGTTCCAGTTTATAATGCAGAAGAAACCCTCATAGATTCTTTACATTCGCTGTGCACATTGGAATATCCAAAAGAGCTATTTGAAATAATTATTGTACTTGATCAATCTACTGATAGAACTATGGATATTTTAAACACATTTATCGATTCGATACGTTTGATTGAGAACAAAAAAAGAATGGGAGTTTCAGAATCAAGAAATATTGGTTTAAGTGTAGCACAGGGAGATTATATTGCATTTGTTGATTCGGATTGTGTGGCGCCACATAATTGGTTGGTGAAATTAGTTGAATATCTTAGGTCATCCTATGTGGCAGGAGTGTCAAGTTACCATGAACCAATAATAGAAGGTCCGTTGCGGGAACACTTGTTGCTAATGAGAAGCATTCAATTTAGTGGAGATGCTACAAAACAAATAGTGGTAAACAAACCACAGTTCCCGATTGAAGTTGATGCAATTTCTACTAACAGTTCAATTTTCAAAAAGGATATCCTCTTCGAGGTAGGGGGTTTTGATAAAGAGCTAATTAGCGGTGAAGATATAGATTTATGTTGGCGAATTGTAGAGAGAGGATACAAACTGTTGCTAGTTCCTGACAGTTATATTTCACATCGTCTCAAAGGCAATTTGAAAGATTTTACAAAGAAGCAGTACTGGTATGGACAAGGAATTCCTTATCTTTTTATGAAGCATTTTAAGAGAATGTGGTTGATAGTTTTCTTATACATTTTTGTATCATTGGCATTTGTTGATATTTATGTAGCGATATTCAAAAATGTTTTTTTTGCAAAAATGTTACTTATTGTAATCCCATTTGTTCCACTTGTGAAGTTTATTCCTGAGTTAGATCGGGAAATGGGTTTTATCTGGAATCTTGAACACATTGCATTGAATTATTTGAAAATACTTGCCAATATGTTTGGTATCATGAATTCAACGTTCCACATAGTGTGCAATTACCCAAAAAAATGGTTGCGGAGGGGATAGATTTTACGAATAAAACGCTTAGATATGGTATTTTAATCATATGTATTCTGTTTTTAATCATTCTCGGTATTGCGAAAACTGTGGATGGGACAAACTGGTATTTCATAGTTCTTCATGCAATTGTAATAATTCTGATCTCGTTTGCAATGATACAGTATGTGTTTAAAGATTGTGATGTGGTACCTTCAGACCGAATATCATATTTTAGTATTATTGCTGCAATTGTTCTACTTCTTATACCTGCAACGCTCACAATCGTGATGAGTTCGGTATCATATGGAAGCGTATTTTTGATTATTGCAATTTCGATATGTTCCGGGACAATAGCGTTTCTGTTATTTGGGAAGAATGTGCCACATACTGATTTGGGAAATGATATTTCGTTGAAGAGTTATTGGAATAATACAAAAGACATACATTTACCACGTCTGGGGACACATTATAATATTTCATTGATATTCACATTTTTGCTTGGTTTCTTTTTGCGTGTTTGGGTATTTGGCACGCCTGTTGTTCCGTTAGGCTATGATGTACCTGTATATCTGCATCTTGCAGAGGAGGGGTTGCATTCAACTACGGTACATCTTATAACAAGTGGTTTATCTGTAACAGGTAATGTGTATCAAGACACATGGAATTTTTCAAAACTATGGCTTGGCCTGATGGCAAAAGGATTTGGCATGTTCAATCTTGGTACGATATTTGTAGCAAAAATTGGCATGCCTCTTGTAAGTTCTTTGTCAATAATTCTTATATACTTCATTGCAAAGGAATTGACGTTAAACAAGAATGTTGCCGGATGGGCATCGCTTTTTTTCGCAATCATGCCAGTAGAACTGTTATATAATGATCTCTACAAAGAAATGTTTGGCGAGATCTTGTTACTGGTTGCACTTTATTTTATTATTAAGTTAATTAAAAAACGATCGTATATTACGCTTGCTTTACTTTTGGTTTCAGGCATATTTATATGGAAAGTAGCGGTTACTGTAGCTGCTAAAGCTGTGATGTTCATTGTCTCTTTCATGGTGTTCTTGATTTTGGAAAAAAGGGTCTATAAAGCTGATGTGATGATTGGCGGTGTTCTATTGTTCGTCGCATTGGCAATTTTTAGCATTTCAGGTGGTGTTTCATTCGAACTTGTGCCAACGCGGGTGTACGGGACTGGCGCTTATACAAGGCTTGCATTTCCCATATTAGCTGTTACAAATATGACAACATTCCTACTTACAGTCTACTACCTATTTGGAAATTTGATCAAAAAACAGAATGATGGTGACGCCATTACTTTTGCATATTCATTGTTTTTCAGTCTGTTTATATATTCATTTTTGATATCAGGTTTGCTGGGTTATAGAATATTTCCATCCTCTACTTTGTTGAACAACTTTCGGTTTGCACTTTATCTAAGTATCCCACTTGCTATAATTTCAGGAATTGTGATGGATAATGCATTGCGCAAAATCACTGAGCGTAAAGTTGCATTCATCTTTATATCCATCATACTGCTGACATCTGCGATCGATCTTGGACTGACCATGCATCCTGCTACAACAGTCCATGAGAGCAGGCTTAGCCAGTATATTGATGATCAAACGTATGAAAGGTTACTTTCAATTTCCTTTGCTGAGTATGACCATGTTTTCGTGGCAGGGAATTTCACATGGAATGAATCTACTGGAAATTATTCATTAGGAAACTGGATAAAGTACATTGTCTATTCTAAAAGTGGGAATGAAGCGATATTTATTGAAGAAATTGATAAGTATCCAGTGAATTCGACCAGTTGTGATCTGCTTATATTATCTGAGAACAATAGTACAAGAATATTTATCTATGATAAGGGAATAAAAACAGAGTTGGTAATATGAAAAACATCATTAGACTCTTAATGATAACTGCAATAATAATAGTAACCAGTGTACCAGCGTTTGCTGGGTCCGGTACAATTATTTTAGATAATTCGGGCGGGTTCTTTGGAATTGATTCTGATGCATGGGTTGGTATGAGCGAGTTTGCACAATTGCTGGAGTATGATGGCTATACTGTTGTTGAAACAATCCAAACAAATGATGACTCATCCCAAATAACCGAATCGCTACTTAAAAAGGCAAATATTCTCGTATTGATGAACCCGACCAGATCATTTGGGTGGGAGGAGTCGAAGTTAATTGAAGAGTATGTGAGCGATGGAGGCAGGCTCTTGCTGATCTGTGATACTCCTGAGTCGGCGGAATATATGAACTCACTTTCTGGTAGGTTCGGTGTTACATATCTTCCATACTACCTTGGCAGCGTAGGCGTGAATTCAAGTTTTGGTGAGATTCGATTCGTATCTGCAATGCCTTTAATGCTTGATGTAGAACCAGATATTTCTATTGAATGTAACTGCAGTGCAGGAGAGTGGGAGAATCAATGGAATATACCGAAGAGGAATTTTGAAGATAACTTCACCCTTCTTGCGGGAATTGTGCATGGGGATGGCTTTGTTGTCGTTCTTGGTGATAAGGACATTCTCTTAAATGAAAATTTGGAGCAAAATGATGATTTTGTGTCTTTTATTTTTAACTGGTTGAGTCGTGAGGTTGTATCCAACAAATTGATTTATATGCCGAACAAATTAGAAATGTTAACAACCGATGGAAAAATAGCAGTCACATTCATACTGATAGAGAACCATGGTGACATTAACCAGACACTGGAATTTAAAGTACCCCAATATTTGCAGAATATAGTCGAGCTTGATCCGGACAATCTTACTATAATGCCAGATGAACGCGCGAAGGTGATGGTAACGGCAAACTGGAATGGTAATTATTCCAGTATTAGCGACATCTTGACAGTGGAACGAATGTACGGGTTTGTAAGAACTCAGGATTATATCAATCTCATTATGGAATTCCAATGAAAAAGTATTTCATTCTATTACTGTTCCTCACGTTGTTCTTCTTCCCTATAGCAGATGCTTCGGATAAGATCTCTATAAAATATGACCAGGCCCGGATTGGTGATGAATATCGATTCTGGAACGGTCAGGGGACATTGGTCTCAAATGTGAATGGCAGTTTTACACTTGACACAGGCGATGTGGATATCATCACTTACAGTTCTGCTGCCCAGCCTTTTGGGCTCAATGGTCCTGTAATATCATTCAATACACCAGATGATTCTTTTGAATCGCTCTTCTTAGCAACAAAACCAGAAGGACATGGGTTATATCATATCACTGTCACACTTCCACATATCCAGCCTGAACGCGAGGTAGAGATATATATCGAGAATGCAGAGAGAGTAATCAGTTCGAATGTGAAATTTTCCACCACAAAAGAGGGGGAATATCTGACTCTAAAGGCAGTAACCGACCAAACAGATATTAAGATCACATATATTACAAAACTGACATACATAGTGGTTGCAGATGCTGTTGCGGCTCTTATTTTTACTGTTGTCCTGCTTGGATTTATTGTATTCAAACGAAAGGATATTAAAAGCGGTTTCCGCCTGAACATAAAGGATATCAAACAAATAACCGGTATTGGTGTAAAAGAGAATGAGAACAATTATGAAGTATTCCTTGATACGACTGGTATGAAAATCCAAAAACCGTTTGGAACAGAGCCGAATCGAATATATTTGAGGATCCCGTTCTGGATCGTATCTGCAGTTATCCTGGTCGTCCTTTTATGGTCATTTTACATGGCCATAACAAGTCCGCTTGCAAGGGTATGGGATATGCTTGGTATATTTAAGGTTGTAATAATTTTCTTTGCGGGAGTGATTTCGGTTCTTTCAGCAATATTGATCATGTCGATGAGAACAGAGAAAGATGCTGCAATCGGGTTTAGCATTATTGGCGGGGGTATAATCTGGATCATGTTTGCATATCTTGGTGCAATCGCAATTGTACTATCTGTGACAACTGCTATGCTCATATATTTTTTGTCGGTGCTGGTACTGGAAGAGGAAGAAAAGACGGAGGAACTCACATGAAATTAATTGTAACAATTCCTGCTTATAATGAAGAAAATACGATTAACAAAGTTATCAGGGAGACCCCGCGCCAGATCTATGGAATTGATTCAGTTGAAGTGCTGGTCATCAATGACGGTTCTAAAGATAATACAGTAAAGGTCGCAAAGGATGCCGGTGCGGATCATATCATAAATCAGAACGAGAATCAGGGTCTTGCATTCGCATTCAGGACAGGTCTTGAAGAAGCGCTTATACGAGGTGCTGATATCATAGTGAACACTGATGCAGATTTCCAGTATAACCAGCAACAGATACCTGATCTTATCAAGCCAGTTCTGGAAGGTAAAGCTGACATTGTGCTTGGTTCCAGGTTTAGCGGGCATATTGAGCACATGGCACCGCAGAAAAGACTCGGCAACATCCTCGCTACATGTGTTACCAGGATGGCATCAGGATATCCTGTGACTGATGCCCGGACAGGGTTCCGAGCTTTTTCAAGGGATGCGGCTCTGCGAATGAACATCCTTTATGATTATACTTATGTGCAGGAGACTATAATACAGGCAGTCGACCATAATCTGACAATGGTCGAGATCCCTATAGAAGTTAGGAAATGTGAGGGTGATTCAATTTTGATACAGATGCAAAAAATTGTATTTACTGGTGTTAAGCAAAAACTGGGGATAGATGCACAAATCTATAAGAGATTCAACATTGCATTAACACCAAATGTTTCCACAGTCCCACATTTTGCAAAAAATGGCATGGGATTTTAGCAATTATATTCAAAAATAGAGGATGAACATGGTTTTGAAAACGGTTACAATCTTTGGTTTAGGGTATGTTGGTTTACCTTTAGCATGTCTCTGCGCAGAAAATGGCTACGCTGTTTATGGAGTTGATATCGATTACCATAAGGTTGCAAATATAAACAATGGAGTTAGTCCAATAAAAGATGAAACACTGGAAAAAGATGTGGCACGTCTGAAAGGATTGATTATAGCAACAATTGACGGAGTCATCGCAGTTCAAAATTCAGATATTGTCATTGTATGCGTTCCAACTCCGGTTGAAAAAGATTCTAAACCAAACTTGAGTTTTATTGAATCTGCTGCAAAAACTATTTCAGAAGGATTAAAACCCGGGCAATTGATTATTCTTGAATCAACAGTAGCTCCAGGGACTACAGAATCGGTTGTTAAAAAAATATTGGAAACTAGCAATTATAGGGCATCAATTGATTTTGATCTCGCTCATTGCCCAGAAAGAATTGATCCAGGTAGTAAAAATTGGCCATTAAAATCAATACCACGAGTTGTCGGGGCATTGAGTTCAGATGGCGCAAAAAGAGCTAAGAGCTTTTACCAATCTATTTTGGAGACCGAAATTCATGTGATGTCTGGTGTAAGAACTGCAGAAGCTGTTAAAATTGTCGAAAATACATTTAGAGATATAAACATTGCATTTGTAAACGAAATGGCTATGTCTTTTGATGTCTTGGATATTGATTTAGTGGAAGTGCTGGAAGGAGCGTCTACGAAGCCCTTTGGATTCATGCCATTCTTCCCTGGCTGTGGAGTAGGTGGGCACTGTATTCCAGTAGATCCTTATTATTTGATACATGCTGCTAAAGAAAGCGGTTTCATGCACGAGTTCTTAAATTTATCACGCGAGATAAATAATAATATGCCAAATTATACTATTAAGCAGCTAACAAGTGCCTTTGATGAATCTGGAATGAATATTGAATATTCAACAATTGCAGTATTAGGTATAGCATACAAAGCCGGAGTGGATGATCTTCGCGAAAGTCCTGCACTGAAAATCATTTCGAAAATTGAAAAAATGTGTTCAAATCTTAAAATTTTCGATCCATATGTACCTGATAAATCCACAGAAAAAAACATATCTTCGACAATTGAAGGTAGTGATTGTATACTGATTCTGACGGAACACACAGAGTTTAAAAACCTTGATATGAAAAAAATATACGATTGTGGAGTTAAAATTATTGTCGACGGGAAAAACATCATAGATAAAAATCTTGTCAAAAATGCTGGTTTAATCTATCGTGGGATTGGACGCGGTCTTTGATAAAAAGTCTCTTTGGTGATAATATGAAATTAGTTGTAATAATACCAGCATACAATGAAGAAAAAACTATTGCTGATGTCATCAACCAAATTCCGTATAACATGGAGCATATAGATGAAGCTGAAGTTCTTGTTATCGATGATGGTTCAGTGGATAATACGGTGCACATATCAAGAGATGCTGGTGCAAAGGTTGTATCACATAATAAAAATATGGGGGTTGGTGTTGCTTTTTCGACAGGCATACAGCGTGCTCTTGAGATGGGGGCCGACATAATAGTAACGATTGATGCTGATGGTCAGTTCAATCCACATGATATCCCAACCATGGTTGAACCTATTTTAAATGGCAATGCTGATTTCACAACTGCATCGAGATTTTTAGATCCACATCTAGTACCAGATATGCCACGGATTAAAATATTTGGGAACCATATATTTACTAAAATGATAAATATTATAACTAACCAAAATTTCAAAGACACGCAGTGTGGTTTTAGAGCATATTCAAAGGAAGCTGCAATGCGGTTAGTATTATTTGGAAAATTTACCTATACCCAAGAGGTATTTTTGGATATTGCAAAGCAGAATTTACGAATTGTAGAAATTCCGTTAAAGGTTAAAGGCCAGCGAGTTGGAAAATCAAGAGTAGTTTCCAATATATTTTCCTATGGCATCAAAGCATTGGTTATTATAATCAGATCAGTAAGAGATTACAAACCGCTGGCGTTTTTTGGCATAATCAGTTTGTCATTCATTTTTGGCGGAGCTTTTATTGGATTATTTATATTACAACACTGGTTGTCCACAGGCCAAGTTTCACCTTATAAATCACTCACAACAGCTGCGTCTGCATTGGTAATAATTGGTTTGCAGATGTCGGTACTTGCCCTACTCGCTGACATGATCGGGAGAGAAATGAAACTGATGCGAGATGTTCTATACTATGCTAAAGTAGAGAAGTACAACAAGAAATGAAAAACAATCACCAGAAAAAATATGCTGTATTTTAAAGTCAGCGATAAAACTGCAAAATGAATTTTAAAGGACTTATAAATACAGGATTTGTTGTAAAAGTAGGAGTCAAAAAAAAGATATTACTATGAAGTTGTGGAGAATGTCCCTAAAATTTGATTGTGTGATTATTGTGCAATTTCGGCTAAAACGAGTAATATGATTGATAAAGGACTGATCGAGATGGACGGTACATTACACCTTACCAAATTACGCAAAAAAATACGCAACTTCGATCGGACTGCTGTTTATAATAGCGCTGGTATGGCTACGAGAGCAAGAGTACTGATCCATTACCTGCAAACTGGAATGGTCACTCCTTACCTGCCGTCTGCAGTGCTGACAATGATCCTGTGGATCATGGGTGTGCAGATATTTGTATTCGGATTGATCGCTGATATGTTGAAAACCCAGCGTCAGATCGGGGACGAGGTGCAGTACAGGTTAAAGAAGATGAAGTTTGAGAATTCAAAGTGGTGATATGATGGAACTCATTGAATTGTTTAGGGTGGTATTCGGTTCCATTTTTGTGTTGTTCCTTCCCGGGTTTGCATGGAGCTATGTATTTTTTGAAAAGGGGGAGATCGATGAGATCGAGCGAATAGCCCTGTCTTTTGGATTATCCATTGCTCTTGTGCCACTGATTGTTTTCTATTTGAACTGGCTGTTCGGGGTCAAGATAAATCTTTTGAATTCCACTATAGTCATAATTGGTTTGATAGCAGTCCCTCTGGTGTATCGTGTGATCGTGCGGCAAAAGATATTCCATGGCCTAGTGAAAAAAACAGACTCGGGTAAAGATCAATGATCAAGAACAACTGAAACCTGGGATCGGCATGAAACAAAACGTCATACACGGCACGATATACCTGACTGTTGCACAGGTAGCATTCGTATTTTCGGGGTACGCGATCCATATGGGCCTTGCCAGGCTTCTGGGACCGGCCGGATATGGTGTATATGCTGTTGTGGTTTCACTTGTGACTACAGTGAACCTGATCCTTACAAGCGGCATACCGCAGGCTGTATCCAGGTATGTGGCACATGATAGTAGTGACACGGTTGCAATGAGGAACACTGCTTTTAAGATGCAGCTGGTGCTCAGTTTTGTGATGTTTTTCATCTATTTTATTATGGCAGAACGGATCGCATTGGTGTTCAATGATCCGGCTCTTGCGCATTTTATTCGGGTATCGGCTTTTATGATACCGGGGTATGCCATGTATTCTGTTCTGCTGGGGTACTTGAACGGATTGCGGGAATATAAGAAACAGTCATTGAATTCGATCTGTTATTCTGTGTTTAATACCGGGCTTATCCTGCTACTTGTTGTTATGGGATATTCTACCATGGGTGCTGTCACAGGCTTTGCGGTCGCACCGCTTGTGGGTGTTGGGGTTGGGTTATTCTTTGTAAGGGGGAAAGGGAAAGATGAGATCAACAATGTTCCAATATCCCGGAGCTCATCGATGGTAACAAAACAGATCATGGATTTTGCAGTGCCTGTGATCTTCTATTCGGTGGCGATACATCTGATCATGGTTGTGGACCTGTTCTTTGTCAAGGCATATCTAGCTAATTACGATGCAGGAATATATTCAGCAGTATCGATGATATCAAGGATCCCCTTCTTTTTGATAGGGGGACTGTACGGTGCGCTCTTTCCTGCGATATCCCGGGTAACTGCCAACAAGGATGCGAAAAACACCCGCAGGTATATCGCGAACTCCGTGAAGGTCTCGCTTGCAGTAATCTTGCCAGCGGTCGTTATCGTTGCGGCGTTCCCGGGCAGTTTGATCGCGCTGTTATATTCGGCTGAATATGCCGGTGGGGCATCGACCCTCAGTATCCTGATACTTGGCATGGGGTTCTTTTCACTCTTCACGTTGTTCGCAACCATTCTAAACGGCAGCGGCATGCCGCGAGTTTCGCTTATCATAAGCCTGTTCATTCTTGGTCTGGATGCAGTGCTGAACTACGTACTGGTGCCTGAATACCACTTGATCGGGGCAGCAGCAGCAACGAGTGCAGCATGTTTTGCTGCTTTTGTTCTGTCCGGAGCGTATGTGTACTGGAAATTCGGGATGCGTGTGAGGTCTTAGGAATGCACTTATGTAAAATAGCACCAATACTAATCATAAAATTGATATACTCCAAATAGATGTGATGTAACCGAAGTTGAAAACGCAAGTATGCCGGAACAAAATACCTTAGTTTTGCGGGAGACGCTCGCGGTATCCAACACTTCGTTTACATTACCTGCAACCACAACATCTGTCAGAACCATACACATCATATCAGGACTAACTATGAATACGACCGAATTGATCCGCATGGGCGAATCTGAAATTCTGGAATTTAAAAAATCACTGTCATTGAGAGATGAAATTGGTAAAGCCATCTCTGCATTTTCAAATACGAATGGCGGAGTGGTCATGGTCGGTGTGACCGATAGGGGGGATGCAATTGGAGTTGGTATTAGGGCAAACACGATTGAAAATGAAGCGGGTTATATCAAGAGGCACACTGACCCGCCGATATTTCCTTTTATCAAGGTTCTTGATGTTGATGGCAAAAACATCGTTGCAATTGAAGTTGAAGAATCCAGTGATAAGCCTGTTTTCGTTAAAAAATATGCGCACAAACGAGTGGGGAAATCCAGTCAGCGTATGTCATCATCGGAGATGCGAAGGCTTGCACATGAAGACAAGCCAAAAATGCTATGGGACGAGAGGATATGCGAGGGTGCGAGTCTTGAAGATATAGATGAAGAAAAGGTGCGATGGTTCCTGGAAAAAGCAAGATTTGAACGAAGATTAGAGGTTGGTTATGACACTCCGATCATAGATGCATTGGAGAGATTAAATCTCGTTAAGAAAAACAATTTGACGGATGCAGCTATCTTATTGTTTGGAAAAAGACCCCAGAAGTTCTTCCTGCAATCGAAAGTACGGTGTGCGCGCTACAAAGGTACAACACCGGTTGATTTTATTGATCTGAGGGTTATAGAAGGCATTATAGTTGATTAGGTGGATGATGCAGAAAAATTCATTCTCTCCCATATCAAAAAGGCAGCTAAAATTGTAGGATTTAGGAGACTGGAAGCATTGGAATACCCCCTGAATGCCCTGAGAGAGGCTATTGTAAATGCAATTTGTCACAGGGACTATGCATCAAGTAGTGATATTGCGATCGGAATATTTGATGACAGGATCGAGATATCAAATCCCGGAACGCTGCCAGAACCCCTGACGCCTGCTGATCTGAAGCATAAGCATAGGTCCATTCCAAGGAATCCATTAGTTGCGAATGCATTTTTCATGATCAGGAATGTTGAACAGTGGGGAGAAGGGACGAATAAAATCGTACAATGGTGCACAGAACACGGATTGAGAGAACCGGATTTTGAGAACATTGCAGGAGGTTTTCTTGTCAGTTTTCATGCTCCGGACGAGACATTATCACTGATTCCCGAGGTGGGAAAGATCAATTTAAAGGAACTTGGATTAAATGAGAGGCAGATAAAAGGGATCGAGCTCATTTTCAAAAATGGAAGAATTACAAATAGTGAGTACGCAAGAGAATTTAACATTTCAAGAAATAGTGCAACCAATGATCTGACAAGTTTTATTGAAAAGGGACTGATAAAAAGGATTGGTAAGGGCAGGGGATGCAACTATGTCCCAAAAATTTGATTGTGCAATAAAGAACCTATCAAGATAAACAGCAAAGGAAGAGGTTTATTATAAACTGCGGACGTAACAGACGATTAGCGAACGATTAACGGACGATTACAGGTATCCCTACATCATAGGTAATGATTAAGTAACGATTAGGTAATGATTAGATGATGATCAGGTAATGATTAATATTCCACTAAAATATATTTAATCCACAAAGATGTCTCTAAAAGCTAACAAATGTCCCTAAAAATGTCCGTAAAAACCCGCACCACACAAAACTTACAATACGGAAACAAAGCCCAACAAACATGAAAAAACAAAACGTAACCCACGGCACCATATACCTGATGGCCGCCCAGGCGGTATTCGTAGCTTCAGGCTACGCCATCCACATAGGACTCGCCCGCCTGCTGGGACCTTCGGATTACGGCATCTATGCCGTGGTGATATCGCTTATGACGATGGTGAACCTGATACTCATAACAGGCATACCTCAGGCGGTGTCTAAGTATGTGGCGCATGATGACGGCAGCGCGGAGGAGATTAAGAAAACTGCGCTTAAGATGCAGCTTGTGTTCAGTCTTGCGATCTTTTCAGTATATTTCCTGCTGGCAGGACAGATCGCACTGCTCTTAAACGATGCAAGCCTCACGCCATACTTGCGCGCCTCATCGTTCATAGTCCCTGGCTATGCCGTGTATTCCATCCTCGTAGGATACTTAAACGGCCTGCGGGAATATAAGAAACAGGCAATAACTGCTGTTAGCTATTCAATATTCAAGGCAACGTTCATACTCGCTATGGTGCTTGTCGGCTACGCTATTATGGGTGCTGTCGTTGGGTTCGTATTCGCACCGATCGCAGGGCTTTTGGTAGCAATATATTTCACACGGTGCGGGAAGATCAATGAGCATTCGCCTGCCCTGACAGGCAACAAATTATCACCAGTTCAGACTCTCGGTGACCACACTCTAAACCGCACCCCTTCAATCACTGTAAAAGATATCATGGATTTTGCAGTGCCGATTGCGTTATTTTCGGTAACAACTACCCTAATCATGAGTGTTGACCTATTTTTCGTAAAAGCCTACCTGACCAATTATGATACTGGGATATATTCTGCCGCATCAATGATAGCAAAGGTTCCATTCTTCCTTATAGGCGGGCTATATGGGGCACTTTTCCCTGCAATCTCAAACTCGACAGCCAACAACAACGTAGAAAAGACTCGCAAATACATCTCAGATTCTCTGAAATATTCACTGATGGCAATGGTGCCTGCTGTGCTGATCATATCCTACATGTCAGATGAGTTACTCTTACTGGTATATTCAGGCGAATACGCAGGAGGAGCACAGGTGCTGAGTATCCTAATATTCGGTCTTGGATTCTATTCGCTGTTCTTCCTGTTCACGACAATATTAAATGGAAGTGGGAGGCCGAGGGATTCGCTGATCTTGAGTGTGGTTGTGCTGGGACTGGATGTTGTTCTGAACTTTTTGCTTGTGCCGAGGTATGAGATGATAGGGGCTGCGGCGGCGACTGCGGCGGCGTGTCTGGTAGGGTTTGTAGTGAGTGGGTTGTGGGTGTATATTACCCGGAAATGAAATCGGAAAAAATTGTATTAGAGATGCTGGTGATGTGGTAAATTAAAACCGAATGTGGTTTATGTTGGAGTTCCTCCAACAAATATGGAGAGACTTTTTATTATTTTCTGATTACACTTATTAATCAGTTTTGTTAACCGCAGATGAACGTAGATTAACACGGATAATGCATGCGAAATCTGCATTCATCTGTGTTCATCTGCGGTTCGTTATAGTTCAAAAGACCAAAAAAAATATAAAGTATCGTATATGAAGGAAACAAATAGTTTTGCTACAAAAATAATTCAATGAACGGTTCAAACATTTGGAAGGTGTTATTTGCAGCAAGGTAACAATTTTATTTCTTTTCAACCTTCCATATAGTTTTACACTTAGTTATAGCTTTTAATTGATACTCACGATTTTGCTTAAGATATTCGAGTAAATCAGTTGCATCATTTGCGATGTAGACTGGAATACCAGAGGATAATAAAATATCAATTAATGGAATTATATCTTTGTCTATTGTAGTTGGTACAAAAAAATGTTTGAGATCGGGTTGCTTTATAAAGTCATCGTTTGTTCTATATACAGCGATATTTCGATCTGACACGAATATTTTATCCCAATATTTTGTGAAAATAACTGAATTTTCTGGAGTATTATCTACTACCATCCGATTTATTGAACTGTATTGATCAATTCTGTTTTTTGCATCCAGTAAGCCGTTTGAACTGTTGAATGTAATTAAGATTGATGATGTCAAAGTAAGTAAAACCACAATGAGTACTATATATCGACCATGGGGTTTTTTGAAGAATTTTCCTAAAAAAACTGCTATATAAATGCTGAATATTGAATAGATGATAATGAAATATCTAGCCATTGAAGATTCGATGGAAACTTGTTCGAAACCCCACGTTTCACCTCGGAATCCGTATAAGCCATAAAACAAAATAATTGTCAAAAAAGATGTATATAAAAATATTCGTTTTTCAAAAGTCTTTTCGAATTGGTATAACAAAATAAATCCGAACAATGCGCACACAAATAAAAAAGGGGAATATAATACTATATAATATTTAAATGAATAGAAGTAATATGGAAGATTATTAACTAGATAGGTGATTTGATAAAAAATACTGCTGTTTCCACCTACAGGTGCTGCAATTGGTGAAACTACTTTATTCAATAAAAAATTTAATGACCAAAACCCAACGAACGTACCCACTAATGCAGTTACATTACTTAAATGTATCTGTTTTTTGCATTTTATTTTAGCTATGCAAAGTCCCAAAACAAGTATTAAAAAAATAAATATCTGTGGGGTTCTTAAAAACATAGCATACATTGAAAATAAAGCTGCTAACCCGTAAAAAGTGTTTTTTGAATAGATCAATCCTTTGTAAAAACAATATAATGAAAGCAGTGCAAAAGCAACCGACGGTATATTGCTATAATACAGATTAGCAAAGTATATGTAAGTTGGATTAAATCCCAAAAAAACAGCTGATAAAAGGCTAATTTTTTCATCAAAAAAAGTTCTAGTCAGCACGTAAATAGATAAAACTCCAAGCAAAGCTGTTATAGGCACTATGAAATCAATAAGACCATATACCCTTGAAACAGCTAATAATATTTGGAATCCTTTATATGGACCAATATAGTTGTTGTTTTCTAAATCGATTGAAACTCTTGGTTTGAAAAAATTTACGTTATATTTTTCATTTAAATCCGAATGCCAAATAAAGGATGAGCTATCTATAATTTGATTTGAAAAAAATAATGCCAAATTTTCATCTGGACTAGATGCAACTCTATAGTTTATGTTGACATTGATAAAACTATAATATGAAAAAAGTAAAATAAGTAAAATTAATATGGCAATATTATTAAAGTATCTATCTCTAAATTTCACAGTTTTTGGGCACATTAATATTCACTCATAAGGATATCTATTATTCGATTTGATGGTGAACTAATTTTCATAATATTTGCATCACTTGTATAGTCTTTATAATTGTCTATAAAATTGTCGATCACTGTTTCATCGTATTTTGATAAGCAAACATTAGGATATCCTGTCTGTTCCATCCATCCTCGCATTAAAAGACATGGTGTATTCAAAAAGTATGATTCTAATTGTGGAGAGCCTCCGTCATTGACAATATATTTACTATTTTGTATTAAATTTATAATGGTAACATAATCTTGAAGTGGTAGCATTTCTATATTTCTGTTTTCACTCAATACATCAAGCTTATTTGATTTGGACAATTTGTTTTTGAAGGGTTCATGCATAATAATTTTTACTTTATCAATTTTGGATATTTTTTCAATTGTGGATAATATTATGTTAAGTCTTTCATTTGAATATATATTTTCAACTCTATGTATATTAATTAGCACATAATCTTTTTCAGAAGTAAAATCTAAAGTTTTAGATTTGGCAATAGCAAAACGTATCGCATCTATAACAGTATTATATCTTAAATTGTATACATTCCCTTTTACTTTGCTAGTTATAAGATTTTGATAAGATTCTTCTGAAGATGCAAATAAAAAATCAGATAACCGATCTATAATTCTGCGAGATATTTCTTCGGGAAATGGATTTAGTAAATTATGCGTTCTTTCTCCAGATTCGATGTGTGCGATTTTTGCTCCATTAATTTTTGCTATTATTGAGCACAACAATGCAGGGATAGGATCGCCGTGTATCAGGCATATATCTCCTTTTCTAGGCATTTTTTTTTGGGCTAATGAATTCAGTGTAGTTTTTACAATCCAAAAAACCATCTCTTTAACATTTGCTACATCCTTATTCAATTTGTTTAAAACCACGTCAGGTTGCTTTAAATCAAAAACGTCGATGATATCATATAAGATTTTTGTATGTTGACCAGCATTAATAAAATTGTACTCAATCCCTCGCTTATCCATATTCAGCATAATCGGGGCCATTTTTATTAACTGCCCTTTAGTACCGACCATAATATGAAATATTTTTTCAGTCATATTTTGCATCCATCTTCACTAATTCTTCAATCACATTCAACGTTTTTAGCGCATCATATCCAGTGACAAGAGGTTCTGTACCGTTTTTAATACATTTAATAAAATGTGCCAATTCTTCTTTGAGTGGCTCTCGCTTATTTATTATAGGCTTTTCAATAGTTCCTGTACTGTAATCCAATAACAAATTGGCGAAAGAACTGACATTTGCATGCGTAGTTGTTTCTTTAAATAGTTCAAGATCCTGATTGATATAATCTAAGGTTATTACACCATTTTCACCATTTATTCTCATCTTTCTGATCTTTTTTGCAGATCTCCAGCTCACATTTACAGAAGATAAAATACCTCCAGCCCATATTAAAATTATTGCATCATCATCTAATCCGTTTTTCATAAGATGTTTTTCACAATTAATTTTCACAATTTCTTGGTCAGTAAGATATCTTATTAGATCAACATCGTGTATACCAAGGTCCAATATAACTCCGACATCACTTATACGGTGGGGATTTGGACCAATTCGCGTAGCATGTATTGATAGTATCTCGCCAATGTACCCTTCATTAATTAGTTTTTTTGCCATTTGTATTACTGGATTGAAACGTTCTATATGTCCAACCATTAAAGTTACATTGGATTTGTTTGCAGCTTCAAGAATTAATTTTGCATTATGTGTAGTATCAGCCATTGGTTTTTCGACCAAAACATTAGTTTTTGAATTAATAGCATCAAGCACCACATTCTTATGATGTATTGTTGGAACTACAATATTGACAGCGTCGAGACCTTCCAAAAGTAAATCATTGTAATTTGTATGTGCAGTAGTGTTGTAATATTTTGCAAGTTTAGTCACTTGTTTTTCATTCACATCAGATATACCTACTAACTCAACATCAATCATTTCACTGTATATCCTGACATGATGCTGACCCATTGCACCAGTGCCAATCACACCAACTCTAATCATTTGCCTCAACTCCATTTTTAATACTATCAATGATTGTCTTTAATTCATCTTTTGAAACACCGGGATGTACTGGAATGGAAAGTGCTTCTACTGCCGCCTTTTCACATTCTGGCAAATTATCGTCATAACCTAAATTCCTGTACACTGGCTGCTTGTGAATCGGTATTGGGTAATACATCCCGGTGCCTATACCGCTTCGATTCAGCATTGCTGCCAGAGCATCACGTTTTTCTACTCTTATTGTGTACTGGTGGAAAACATGGCGGCATCTATTCCAGACCACGGGAATGGTAATTCCATCAACATTACGAAGACCATCGGACAAGATTGTAGCATTCTTCTGGCGTATCGAAGTGAAATCGTCAAGTTTACCAAGTTGCACAAGCCCAATTGCAGCTGAAATATCAGTCATGCGAAGGTTATACCCGATTATCTCATGGAGATAACGCTGTTTTGACCCATGCGAACGTATCATCCGTGTACGTGCACTAACTTCACTGTCATTAGTAGTGATCATCCCTCCCTCACTGGTGGTCATATTTTTGGTAGGATAAAAACTAAAAGCCCCGGTCCCATATGATCCAACCTTTTTATTAGCGTAAGTTGCACCATGAGCTTGACATGCATCCTCGATCACAACAAGGTTGTAGTCTTCTGCAATATCCATTATCGCGTTCATTTCCGCAGCATGCCCGTATAGATGCACAGGCATCAATGCTTTTGTTTTTTGTGTAATCTTTTTTATGATATTGTTCGTGTCAATATTAAATGTATCATGTTCAATATCTGCAAACACCGGCTTTGCACCGGTGAATAATACCGAATTTGCAGTGGCAATAAAACTAAAAGATGTTGTGATTACCTCATCACCTTCACCGATGCCGTGAGCACGTAGTGCCGCATGAAGCGCAGATGTGCCGGAGTTAACTGCAACGGCATATTCTGTGCCTATATACTCAGCAAATTTATTTTCAAATTCTGCAACGCGCTTTCCCTCAGCAATTATTCCTGAGCGCAAAACAGAGGTTACCGCATCAATTTCTTCTTCACCAAGCAATGGTTTCGCAATTGGGATCATCTTTACCTCAGATATTTGTTCGCGGCTTAATTATATAATATTTAACTGTTTCAAGTCATCACGTAAATCTTCTATCTTCGCAGGGAATCCAATTGCAAGTTTCCATGGCGGTACATCACGCGTAACAAGCGCACCACCCGCAACCATTGCCCCTTCTCCAATCTCAACACCCGGCAAGATAGTAGCATTTGCACCAACCGATGAACCTTTGCGCAGAGTTGGCCCTTGGAGGTCATATTCCTTGCGTATTGGGTACTTATCGTTTGTCAAAACAGCACATGGTCCGATAAATACATTATCTTCAATGATAACATTCTTTGGGATATATGCATTGCCCTGAATGCTCACATTATTTCCAATTGTAACATTTCCATCGATTATCACATTGGAACCAACAAGGACATTATCTCCAATGGTTGTTTTTTCACGTATCAAGGCATTATGACCTGTTTTAAATTTATTACCTATTTTCACGTTGCCAAATATTGTGGAATCAGGTCGTATAATCGAATTTGAACCAATGGTACATCCTATAAAAGCATAGTCTTCAATATTCAGATTCTTATCCATGATTTCCATTAAAATTTGATGATCTGGATAGCCAAGAACTACGTTTTCCAAGATTATTGTTTCATCTCCAATAGAAGTAGAACCATATATTTTTGATGATGTGTGTATTTTTATATTGTTCTTCATCTCAAACTACCTATTTTTCGATTTTCACCTTAATTTGATACTATATTCCATTTCCTATACTCATCATCAAACCTAACAATATCATCCTCTCCCAGATACTCCCCCAACTGCACCTCAACAATCTCCAGCCCGACCTCCCCCTGATTCGACAATCTATGCTTCACGTCAGCCCATATAAATGTACTCTCGCCCTGCCGCAGGAAATATTGCTTACCATCAACCTCCACGCACGCCATTCCCTTCACCACGACCCAGTGTTTACTTCGGTGATGGTGCATTGAACACTCAGCTTTTTACCCGGGATCGCCATGTTATTCTTGATCTTATGCAGATCTGAATCCTCAAGGATCGTGTACCTTCCCCATGGGCGGTACACGGTTCGATGAAGGTCCGCCCGTATGTCATCTGCCTTAAATGTGTCTACGACATCCTTTACATTCTGGGAACTTGCACGCGGGCACACCTGCAATGTATCTGGCATATCCACAACAATCATATCATCCACATCTATTATCGAAACAAGCTTGCTCTTTTCCGAATAGATAAGATTGCCGGAAAAAGTAATTGTTACATCATCACAATCATAAACCATATTTGCGTCCGCGTTCTTTTCGAACTCCTCATACATAGCATCAAAATTACCCATATCACTCCATTTGTGATCAAGCCCGACAACAACTACCTCATCGGATCTCTCCATAATTGCATAATCGATCGAGATCGAAGGTATAGCATCATACGCTTCATTGATATCGCCGGATGAGAACGCATCCACAAACCCAGGAGCATGTGCAGCCAGCTCTGCTAAGAATATACCAGTATCGAACAGGAACATCCCGCTGTTCCACAGATATCCATCATCAACATACCGCTTCGCATCTTCAATACCTGGTTTTTCCTCAAACCCCAGGACCTTATAGCCATTCCCAATTGCTGCGCCCGGTCTTATATATCCATAGCCCGTATGCGGGTAGTCAGGTGCAACACCGAACGTCACAAGATGGTCATGTGAGATCTCCTGCGCACCCGCAATCGTTTCCATCGCTTCTGTATCCATGAGGTGGTCTGATGAGAACACGCCCACGGTCGACCTGCCATATCTCTTATCAATCTCATGCACACCAAAACAGATGGCAGGAAGTGTGTTCTTCCCCACAGGCTCAATGAGCACATTCTCTTTTGGGACATCCGATCCAATCTCTTCTAACTGGCCAGAGACGAGAAACTTCTGCGACTCATTTGTGACAATGAATATCCCTGACATATCTGATATCTCCTGGCATCGCAACACCGTATCCTGGAACAATGAAGTGCAGCCCAATTTCAGGAACTGCTTGGGGTATTCCTTACGACTCAATGGCCATAGGCGGGAACCTGTGCCGCCTGCGAGGATTATAGATTTCATGGTTTTTTTATCTATCCAGAGATGATTTTGGTTGAAGTAAGGAGTTAAAAATATTTAAGATATGTGTTTCAAAGATTCAGAGATTGATTGCCAGGCCCGGCTGCATCATGGAACACATAATCCACATCTACAAACACCCTGCCAAGCAGCTCCTTATCCAGTATGCTCTCCTCAACAAGTTCAAAATCCGGGTGTTCGATCAGCGGCTCGATATTCTTTCGCTTATCCTGCGGGCTGTAATACGGATCGAAATTATCCAGGCACACAACCTCTCCCATCTCTAGCAACCGTTCGCACAACCACGACCCAATAAACCCTGCGCCACCCGTGACCAGAAATTTCATGCATGTAAAATTATAATAAAGTTATTTAAATCTTGGTATGTAAATCTAAACATTTTGCCAAGATTCAGCTCCGGATGTGGGTATATATAGTGTGGGGAGTGGATGTAAGTGTGATGGTGCGGCTATTGATGTTTAAATATATAATTTATATATATTTAAACCGCAGATAAACACAGATGAACGCAGATATTCCGGCTGATTTTAGATTATATCACAATTTCCGCTATGTAATCAAAATTAAAATCCATAATTACCTCAATCTCAGTACTTCTGCGGTTGATATTGAAATGATTACCAGCCCCCATTTATTCTTGTACTCTCCCGCCGCCCTGCCTTTCGACACCTGATCCTGCACCCGCAAGCCCGCCAGGGCAGCAGGGTGGCAGCCAACCGTGTGGATTCGGTGCGACAAGAAGTTATATCATGAATTGCAGTAATGCCACCCATTCCATTTAGGGTGACCTTATTGTGGCATGCAACTACAGTAATGAGGTTGTGTGAAGCCCACAAGACAATGTGGAAACC
>Ga0255420_10032_pt1 | contig 28189 bp, 22 predicted proteins | sample ANMaggSeSYBR02I3_FD_182630 | JGI IMG/M metagenome (GOLD analysis project Ga0255420, IMG submission 182630) | Sediment cell enrichment communities from methane seep in Santa Monica Basin, California, United Staets - ANME aggregate JGI... | ecosystem: Environmental > Aquatic > Marine > Cold seeps >...
TGTTGGTAAAAAAAGGAACAATCCTTTTGCAGATAAACGTTTTCTCAAGAATGTTGAGATGCCATAAAAGCCCCTTATAGTCAAAACCCGAAACCTCGCCAAGACTGGCATAGGATATAAGCCCGCCAAGTTCTATCGATAACGCTTTGATCAGCCTGCTCAGGTTGAAATCCGTTGTTAAGCTCAGCATCATCATATTTCCCCTGATCTCGATAGAGCATAGCTAAATTATTCAGGCTCGTTGCAACATCAGGATGGGCAGGGCCTAACGATTTTTCACTTATTTCCAGCGCGCGTTTGCATAATGACTCAGCATCATCCTAATTTCTTTGGGCTTGATAGAGCGAAGCTAAATTATCCAAGCTCGCTGCAACATCAGGATGGACAGGCCCTAACGATTTTTCTCTTATTTCCAGCGCGCGTTTGCATAATGACTCAGCATCATCATAATTTCCTTGGGCTCGATAGAGCGAAGCTAAATTATTCAGGCTCTTCGCAACATCAGGATGATCCGGTTTAAGGATTCTTTCCCTGATCTCCAGCGCGCGTTTGTATAGTGGCTCAGATTCCGTATATTTCCCCCTGTCGAGATAAAGCCCGGCTAAACTATTGAGACTTTTTGCGATCTCCTCGCTTTCAGGTTTAAAAATCTTCTCCCTGATTTCCAACGCTCGTATGAAGAAGGGGTGAGCTTCTTCAAAACGAGCGCGCACACGCAGGTAACATCCTGCGCCATTTAACAAATTTGCTGCTTCAGGATTTTCAAATCCATATTTATCAATAAGTTCCGAACATACTTTTGCATGCGTAAGCAGTATATCGCATGTATTCCAGTTTGAGAATTCTACCTCGGGAAATGCACAATTCACAGCCTTCAAAACACGCTCGCACCACATCCTCTGATCTGTCTCATCTATTCTGTCCCTGAGGACTACCTGCACCATTCTGTGAATATTATACATGCTCTTTCCAGGGTTTCGATGAATGAGCGAAAAAATAGTGAGCGGATCAAGAATATCCTCAATGATCAAAGGGTCTGTTTTGATATCCTTAAGTGAAGAAGAAAGCGCCGGGCCAAGTTCCAGGGCTCCATTTGATATGATTTCAAAGGGAATATTATCATGACTTAAAAATGCACTTGCATATAATAGATCGGCTGCTGCCGGGGATGCTTTTTCCACCTGCTCAAAATTTAGCGACCATGTTGTTGCAACTGTTTTTTTGTTCATATCAGTTTTTGTGTCTCTGCCTGTAACGGGTGGGAATTGCTCAAGTAGCTTTAATCCACGCGCATGGTAGCTTGAAAGATAATCCTGAAAGCTGCTCTTTCTTTGAAATATATAAGCTCCGGCCTGTTCCATGGCAAGAGGTAAATAATCGAATTCTTTGGCAAGCTGCTCGATGGCATCATATTCCGCTCGTTCAACATCTTTTCGACCAGTACGCTTGAGTAAGAATTGAACACTTTCTCCGGGTTCCAGCTTATCCAATTCCACGGGAGTCATGATATTTAGATTTTGAAATGTTTGAGCCCGGGAAGTTACAAGAATGTGACCTTTGGATTTTGACGGGAAAAAATCCTCGATCAGTTCTGGTTCATCTGCATTGTCAAATATCAACAACCATTCACTCACTGTTTCAAGCCAGAGCTTGACTGATGTGATTACAAGATTTTGCTCCTTGGCATCTTTATTTGGCAGATTCAACATTTTGGCAATCGTAACAAAATCCAGGATCAGTGTGTCGTACGAATCAGCGTTTGCCCAAAGAATATATTTATATTCGTCCCAGTATTGGTATGCATATTTTACCGCTGTTTGTGTCTTTCCAATTCCCCCAAGTCCACTGATCGCCAGTGGTTGGGATATTGCCGCAGTCTTGTTCGATTTAAGTGCATTATGTAATTCTTCTATTTTTTTTTGGCGACCTGTGAAAAATTGATTTTTTGAATAAGGAATATTTGTCTTTGAGCTAGCGCCCAACGATTCATTTTTATCTGTAATTTTGCTATCGGATCTTGGTTTTACTTTGCGTGGAAATAATGGAGTCCATTTTATTTCAGTAGATTCTCCTACCCTTTCCAGCAATTTGCACTTTCCGCTTGCCCAGAAAATTGGAAGACTATTATTCGGATTGTTATGCCCGAAAAACACCAGCGCTTCAGAATTTTTATATCCTAAAGGATCTACATTTTTCATATCTTTAGTGAGCTGTTCTCCCAATTCAAAAGACATTTCTTTTGCCATTCCGCTCTCTTCTGCTGTAAAAATATATCCTGTATCAAAAGCCTTGTTCTGTATCTCCTCAGTAATTAAAACATTTTCAAATGATCCGCTATTTTTTAACTCCTTAATCCCATCCTGTAATCCGGCGATTGCGAAATAATGCAATTTTTGATTTCCAATTTTGCCTTCATTTTTCAGTTTGTTAATATAATTCTTGGCTTGATTGCCAGTCCCTATCATATCATCAATAAATACAATGTCCCTACTATCAGTTGCTGTCAGGCTTTCCGAATGAATGAAATTTTTCTGGGATATCTCTGTCAACTTATTCAACGGATAAAATAAATGTTCGGAACTTTTTGCAGCTCCTTCTATACCTGAAATTACACAATTTTTTAGAATTGAAAGGGAATTTGATAGTTCTTTCAATTTTTTGTTTACTTTTTCTTCATTCAAAAAAGTAATATTAGTGAGCAATTTTAGTGCATATAATTTCCATTCAAAAAAAGGAAATTGAGAAATCCATCGCATTGCCCGTCTGAACTCTGGTTCAGTTATTTCGGTCTGATATTTTCCCCTAAATTCTCTATATTCCTCGGTATGTTCAATTTTCTCTTTATGAATTATCAAAAATTTGTCATTGTTAAATTCCGCCGGGCTAAAAGGATTAAAATATATTTTATCAACTATCTCGTTTGCCATATCTCTTCTAAGGAAACCCTCCACTTCCTCTTTATCTTCTTTTAAATTTTTAAGGATTAAACTTCCACGAAAAGATTTTACCCATTCATAATGCAGCTTACTATCTGTCTTTAACAGTTCAAGCCTATCTTTAATTATTGGCAAACTCATCTATTATCCCTTTACTGCAGTAGATATTCTATTAGTATAAGAATAATACTAACTTGACTCCGATTTCCCTAAATAATGTTGAACTGAAACCGGATCACAGTCAGGGGATGGATCGAGGTAGTGTGCAGCATATCGAGACAGGCACCACGGCAAAGCGAAGCAAAATGGGGCGGCAGGGCGGCACCCCATCGTGTGGATTTGTATTGCACATCCATGCATATCTTTATATTTTATCCCTGCTAATATGTGATTAAATAAAATTTAAGCAGGGTTATTATTGTGGTGTATATAACCAGAAACCTGGAGAACCTGATAAAGGAGAATCTTGATAAACCTGAAATAATTGCAATTCTCGGGCCAAGGCAATCTGGTAAAACAACTCTTTTAAAGCATATTTTCCAGACACTTGAAAATGCAGTGTTCATAAGTTTTGATGACAGGATGGCACTTGAGATGTTCGTTGAAGATGAGCAAACCTTTGCAGAACTTTATGTTAAGAATAATCGGTACCTCTTCATAGATGAGTTCCAGTATGCAAAGGGAGGGGGGCAGAAGTTAAAGTACATTTATGACCATTACCCGGATACAAAAATATTGGTATCAGGCTCTTCTGCCCCAGGGCTTACAATTCATGGCATAAAATATCTCGTAGGCAGGATCTTTGTCTTCAACTTGTATCCACTTTCCTTTGAAGAATTTCTAAGATACCAAAATGAGGAGCTTTTTGATACCTACCTGAGCAGGAAAGATGCAATTCGAGCGTATCTATGTGAAAAAGGCGAATTGCCTGTTCTTAGCAAACCGCTTATGGAATTGCTAAACACAATCTATGATGAGTATATTATCTATGGCGGATATCCCAGGGTTGCAATCTCAAAGTCCGGTGAAGAAAAGAGACTGGTTCTGAAGAATATATACAGCACTTATTTTTTACGGGAAATAAAGGACATGCTGAGCTTAACAACGGATTTCAACCTGAGCAGGCTGATCAAAGCGTTATCGATAGAACTTGGCGGGCTTATATCCTATGCCAGTCTTGGCGAGGTTTCGGGTTTTGACTATAAGGGGCTTTTATGGCATCTCAACATTCTTGAGAAAACGTTTATCTGCAAAAGGATTGTTCCTTTTTTTACCAACAAAAGGACTGAGATAATAAAGGTTCCGAAAGTATATTTTTTTGACAATGGGTTCAGGAATACCATTATTGATGATTTCAGGCCCTACAATGTGAGGCAGGATATCGGCATGCTGAATGAGGCATTTATTTTTTCCCAGTTGGCGTATGGGGGTGTGGAAGTAAAGTTCTGGAGAAGCAAATCCAAGGCAGAAGTGGATTTTGTTCTGGAAAAGGAAGGAAGGCTTATTGCTATAGAATCAAAGAGCAGCTACCAGCGCAAGACAAAATCCCTTATACATTTTAAGGAGAAGTATGAGCCATACAGGACGGTTATTGCATCAAGGGAGGTTCTAAAGGAGAGTGATGGTGTATTATACCTGCCGTTCGCATTCATTTCCTCTGTGCTCGATAATGCGGGCAATAATATTTAACATTGTGTTATCTTGTGCCTGTGGGGTTTACTATGCGATTTGATCAAACTCTTAAAAATCCAGATCCCGAATTTTGAAGGGGACAAGAGATGTGCATACCTCAAATTCTGGTAGAGCGATGGGGTTTGGTATTGTTTTAGCACCTTTTGTAGTGCCTTAGTTACGTGTTTATAGCGCCTTTTAGAATGTGGGGCGTCCCCGTCCCGTGGCGGCAATCTTGATGTGTTTGCGAAGGCTGCGCTCTTAAGTGCAGAGCAGACCCAGCCATCAGTGCACTAGGGGTGGCCGCTGGTCAAGTGCAATAATGGAGGCAGTAGGAGGCGAAAAAATTAATAGACCGGGTGCTTTTTTTACATAAAAAATATATTTTAAATTACTCTGACACTTGCCAAGATACCGCCCTGTCTTAAAATCCCACACACCGACCTCTCACCCATCCCCAAACATCCCACCGACACATTTCCCAAACTCCTTAATTCAGGCATATCACTTATCCCCTCATCCCCATCCAAACACAAATCCCAACTCTGAACAGCTCATGCCCCTCTGCGATAAACTGGAGGCCGGGCTGGTGCAGGCGCAGACCGAGGGCGGTAAGTTGATGGAAACAGTAGGCTATCATGTGCCGGCGGGTTGATAGGTGAAGGAAAAATGCAATTCCTAAGTGAAAAGTAGATCAAGTTATACAGCATAAACAGTAAAAAAATAAAATAAGGGATTGATGCCTTATTTTTTCTAATTTCTTATCAATTTCCTAAAGGTATTATGGGAAATATGGTAATTTTCTGCTACGTTTTGTTCTGCGAATGCCATTGCGTCCTGGGAGGTTATCCCTTGTGCAATGGATTCATCTCTCATTTCATAAATTTTTGATATTATTTCAAATGTATCCATTTTTGATCACTCGCTATATTGACGATCCTACATTTAAAACTATTTGCAATGATTAATACCATTAGATCTGAAAATACTTAAAACAGTATGAAAGTTGCCCCATAATATATCGAATAAGTTATATTTTAAATAAATTAACTCCAACCATATCGATTATTTAATAACTCCCAATAATCCCTGACACCTGTTATCATAATTTCCACAGTAGAACCAGACCTTAAAATCAATACATTTAACATATTTATTTCCAATTAACCAGACGAAATGGAATCACATATACTCACAGACCCTTACGGCCGCAAAATAACAAGCTTGCGCGTATCAATAACCAGTAAATGCAATCTTAATTGTTTCTACTGCCACAATGAAGGGCAAAGCGGCCATGAGGAAGAAATGAGTGTGGAACTTATTATCAGGATCATCAATAAAGCTGCCAGCCTGGGTGCAACAAAAGTGAAGTTCTCCGGAGGTGAGCCATTGGTCAGGAAGGATTTCGAGGAAATGCTGGCAAGACTTCCCAAGCTTCGAAACGTTTCTGCCACAACAAACGGGGTGCTGTTATCCAAAAGAGCCAAAGGGCTAAAGGCAGCCGGACTTGACCGTGTGAATATCAGCCTTGATACACTTGATCCCGATTCCTATGCAGGTATATGCCGGTGTAACAGAAACGTCCATCAGCAGGTGCTGGACGGGGTACATGCTGCAGTGGAGGCAGGGTTAACCCCAATTAAACTTAACATGGTAATGATGGAAGGTATCAATTCCGGTGAACTTAATGATATGATATCCTTTGTAAAGAAATTCGACGGGAACGTGATACTGCAGGTAATAGAACCCATGGACTTTAGCAATGACGGATTGCTTATGGAAATGGATATCATTACAAAAGAACTGGAATCCAGGGCATCATCCGTGATCGAGCGAAAGATGCACCGCCGGAAGAAATACATGGTGGATGGTGCAGAGATCGAACTCGTGAGGCCTATTGATAATTCAGTGTTCTGTGCCAACTGCAACCGCCTAAGGGTGACATCCGATGGAAAACTAAAGCCCTGCCTGCTAAGAAATGACAACCTTGTAGATGTAAGCCATGCCAGTGACAGTGAACTTGAAGCTTTGTTCCATAAAGCAATGAAAAATCGTGAACCCTTCTATAAAGGCAAGCTTCAGGAAGTCAGTATATAAAGTATGCTTGACGTGATAAAGGTCTCGATGATAGCTGCAATGAACAATAACGGGACGATTACCGTGACAAAGAACCTGATGGCACTGAACAGTTCGTATTTGAACCTGACCTCCTTTATCTTGAATATTTTCTGAAATGCAAGAACCCCCAGTCTCAGGCCAATGCTGGCACTGATAAATATCATAGGCAGTTCAATGATACCATGTGGCAACAAACCGGACAGTACCACAAGTATGCCATACTCCTGCAATAAACTGAAGACCACTACACCAATGAAAAAACCGTTGACCAGAATGAAGATAACAGGCCAGATGCCAAACAATGTACCAAGCAGCATGGCAATAAAACTGTTCAATGTATTGTTTGCGAAAATAAACAGCATGATCATTGTGGGTGATTCATCTGCGATCCAGCCATATGATTCCTCGAATTGCCCCATTAGCTCGTCAATGATATCAGGGTTAAAGTATGCAGATACATATCCCGCTACCGTTGCAAGCAGGAACAGGGTAACAATAACAAAAAGGTAGGGGCGTAGTGGTATCAGGTATGCCATTGCCTCTGTGATAAAACCATTCCTTTTGACATAATAGTACGGTTCGTTTTGGTTCATATTCCGAGCACCATCCTTATGGAGTTACGTGTGGCAGGTGCCAGACCCAATACTATAATGGTCAGTTTCATCAGATCCCTGAGCCGCCTGGACTCATCGTCCTCATCGAACTGGGTATCAAGTATGAATATTACCGGAATGAATATGATAAGCTTTAGCGGGACCATGATTGCGGCCGTCCCGGCAAGATCGATCAGGAATGTGGGTACAACGTGTTTTTCATAATATCCCAGAAAATCCACACCCATAAAAGTGGATGATGCATCCAGCAGGTGTGCACACAGGATGCTGATATTGATACGTTGTGTGAACATAGAACAACCTCTGTTCTTTGCAAGAAGGTATGCTACTGCTGTCAGTCCGGTACCAAGAAGAACGATAGCAGTGAAGTGTACGGGGTTTACGATACGTTCTGCCGATAACAGTATTCCCACGTTGATCAGTGACCACAATATGCCGGCGGCTGCAAAGGCTTTTTTCCAGTCATTTACATATCCTGACCTGTGCAGCCTGATAGAGATGAACAGCAGCAGGACAGTTATCGAGAATATTAGTAAATAGATTGGCGGGGTAATGAACAGGTATTTAATTGGTGGGTCGAACAATTCGGCATCCTCAATTACCCTCAGGGTTGAGCCCGCGATGATGTACGGGATGATGACTTTAATAAAATCCCAGTTTACGTTTACATCCATTTTTTCAAGTAGTTTTAGCACGCCGAATAAACATAAGCCTAGTAATATCGCCCATGTTATTGTATTTACCGGGTTGTAACCTGTATCATAGATGATAGGATCAATATAATATTTATAGATAAAATCCTGTATGCCCTCGGCAGTCCCCATGTTTTATAACCTCTTACGATATTATATGGTATCTATTACATGAACGAATCAGATTCGGATAATTTTAAATCAAGATGGATGCTGCTACCCAGAAATGTGGTTGTGGGCAACGGAGTGATCAATGATATCGGTAATGTTTGCAACGCTCTTAAGCTTAATGGGAATGCGCTAATTGTCAGCGGACCAACTACAATCAACAGTGCTGGCAACACTGTCGGACAGATACTGGAGGATAACGGATGTGATATCCATTCGGTAATTGTGGATAAGCCCGACATGGATGAAGTGGAAAAAGTAGAGCAACTCATATCCGAGATCGATGACAATACAGGTGTTTTTTTATTAGGTGTTGGTGGAGGCAAGACTATTGATATTGCCAAACTGGCATCGAAAAAGACATCTAACCTATTTGTCAGCATTCCTACTGCGGCTTCACATGATGGTATCGTATCCTCAAGAGCATCGATAACCCAGAATGGGGAGACAGTATCGGTGGAGGCAGAACCGCCAGTGGCAGTGGTGGCTGATACACAGATAATAGCAGATGCACCTTTCAGGCTCCTGGCTGCAGGATGTGGTGATATTATTTCCAAATGCACTGCGGTCAGGGATTGGGAACTGGCTCACCGTCTCAAGAATGTAAAGATCAGTGAGTATGCCTCACACCTGTCCATGATGACAGCAAAGATAATGATGGACTCGGCCGAATCGATCAGGCCCGGCCTGCCTGAATCCGCACGAACAGTAGTCAAGGCTCTGGTGGCAAGCGGTGTTGCTATGAGCATTGCAGGTTCGTCCCGGCCAGCCAGCGGTTCCGAGCATAAGTTCAGTCATGCTCTAAACCAGGTAGCTTTGAAGCCTGCATTGCACGGGGAACAGTGCGGTGTAGGTTCAATAATGATGATGTACCTGCACGGTGGTGACTGGCAGGGAATCAGTAGTACATTAAGGACCATAGGTGCACCAACCAATGCAAAAGACCTGGGTATCGATCCCGAACATATTATAGAAGCTTTGATGAAAGCCCATACTATCAGGCCAAAACGGTACACCATACTTGGTACGGGATTGACTGAAGGGGCAGCAAGAAGGCTTGCAAAGATAACAGGGGTTGTAGAATAACATTCAGTAATTTACGAAATACTAAAATAGATTATTACCTAGTGAGGAAAAATAAAGCAAAACAGGAGAATGAAGTATGAATGAAGATACTATTGTGACACTTATTGGCGTAAGAATGGCAAAACCAGGCCTGGAATTCATATTCAAAGGTAAAAGCAGGGATTGTAATGGATGTAATCTCAAGAGTACATGCCTGAACCTGGAGGAAGGAGGCCATTATAAGATAGTTGGTATTAGAAATGCATCACCCCTTGATTGCTCAATACATGATGGTGGTGTGCAGGCTGTGGATGTGGTTGAGGTACCATGGAAGGTATTTATCGAGAGCAGTAAGGCTTATGAGGGATCGACCATCACGTATGAACCTGTAAACTGCGATGAGAAGGACTGTGGGATGTTTGAAATATGCCAGCACCCCGGTCCGGTATCCGGACGAAAATACAAGATCCTGAAAATTGCAGGCGAACCGGATGGTGAATGCATAAGGGATATGTCATTCAGGATAGTGGAAATAAAATAATGAGCCACCGATAATTATAAGCATATCCGGTCCAATGTTGGATGACCAGATCAGGATGAATATAATTATTTGATCATATTATTGAAAATCGGAGGATAAAAAATGGGTAAAACCGGTTCCATTGAGTGGGGCAGAATTAAGGGCAGAAAGGGAAAAGTCAGACAGGTTGAAAAAAGCAATCTGGAATACAAGCGCCCTGGTCCGGCACAGCGGTACAATTCAGCAGGTACAAAACGTAGACGGTTCAAGCGTTCTGAAAAAGCAGTCCAGAAATAATCATCAATGAATTGCGCATAAAATAAGCGTAATACTTTTTTATTGTACGTGAAGTAGAATTTTATGTGGTTTAGGGGATCCGTTCAGTAGCAAGGATTTCCTTGCTGTACATAATTCAATATGTTTTTTAACGTATAGGAAAGTATGTACTTTCATGCAGGCCTGGAAAATGCGAACGAAGTGAGCATTTTCCTGACCTTCAGGATAGACATAGCCGTCAATTACCACCGGATACAATACTATGAAAGACATCGCGAAACCCCTGATGGTCCTGGGAACTGGCTCACATGTTGGCAAGAGCATAGTAGTCACAGCTCTTTGCCGTATCTTTGCTGAACAGGGCTTCGATGTAGCACCCTTCAAGGCCCAGAACATGAGCCTCAATTCCTGGATAACCGACAACGGTGAGGAAATAGGCATAGCCCAGGCAATCCAGGCAAAAGCATGCGGCATTCCACCCACAGCTAACATGAATCCCATCCTGCTAAAACCCAAAGGTGACCGCCAGTCCCAGGTGATCATAATGGGGAGGCCGTATGCAGACCGTACAGCCGGTGACTATTATGAATCCATTGAAGACATGATGATGGTTGTCGAATGCGCATACAGCAGTCTGGCCAAACAGCATGACATCATTGTAATCGAAGGGGCAGGGGGTGCCGCCGAGATCAACTTATACCACCGGGACGTGGTCAATATCGGCACTGCCAGGCTGCTTAAGCCCCCCATCATCCTTGTTGGTGATATCGAGCGGGGCGGTGTGTTCGCCAGCATCTACGGCACTCTGAAACTGCTACCCGACGACATCGCACCACTGGTCAGGGGCGTCATAATCAATAAATTCAGGGGCGACCCTGCGATACTGGAACCGGGGCTTAAGGAACTGGAAAAACTGACCGGTGTGCCCGTTCTGGGTGTCATACCATATACCAAACTATCCATTCCCTCAGAAGATTCTGTCTCGATCGCAGATAAGAAACAGTTATCCAGTAACGATAACGGCCTTGTGGATATTGCAGTCATAAACTTGCCAAGGATATCAAATTTCACAGACTTTGAGCCCCTGGAGCAGTTATCAAATATAAGGTACGTTGAGCCGGGTGACGACCTTGGACAGCCCGATGCATTGATATTACCAGGAACCAAGAACACCATTGATGATCTGAAAGTGCTGCGGGATAGCGGCACAGATTCCCTTATTCTTGAACTTGCACATGCAGGCATTCCGGTTATCGGGATATGCGGCGGTTACCAGATGATGGGCAGGACCATTACTGACAGCGGAATTGAAGGGAGTGGTGGGGGTGCAGCCAGTGTGGACGGACTTGGGCTGCTTGATATTTCCACGGATTTTTCAAAATATGAAAAACAAACTGTCCGGACAAAAAAAACTGTGACAGGTATCGGTCCCATCCTGGGCAGCATCAACAAACAGCAGGTAGATGGTTACGAGATACATATGGGCATGTCAAGACTGCATAGTAACATACCGGCTTTTGATGATGACGGTTGTATCGATGTGACCGGATTAATATGGGGGACATACATGCATGGCCTTTTCGAGAATGAGAACTTGAGGGATGCATTCCTGGAGTATCTCTATGCCAGCCGCGGACTCAAGTTCAGCAGCATCAGGGACAGGATCACATACACAGACCCCTACCACCAATTGGCAGAACACTTTCTGGAACATGTGGACATGGAAGCCATCGAATGCATGTTAGGCTCGTTGAAGGCATAGTAGGGTTGGAAGGCATGTTAGGCTGATCAGATATCATTTGCCAGGCACGCAACCGCATATGCAGGAAATACTTTTGAGATATCACTGCCATATTCTTCAGATAACAGGGTGCAGGCAAGTCCGGCATGCTTCGTAGCATCACGTACTATAAACTCGCCCAGTCCTGCCCCAACAACAGTATCGATGCCGTGATGTGATGCAAGTATCCCAAGTGCCTCTGCCAGTTCATCCCTCTGGCGGTAATAAACCTGCCAGGCAATATCCATAATATCATCAATATCCAGTTCGGCTGTATCTGCACATACTACCCTGGCAAGGCGTCTTGCAGCATCTTTTTTAGTCTTCCCACCGGTATCGGCTGTTTCGCAGTTGTAATCCTCCCGGTTGATATTCCCCAGCAACAAATTAGCGTCTGCGGTCTGGGCGAAAAGCTCTGAGGATAATCTGTAATTGCTACTGCCCAGTCCGATCCTATCCATCATGGCTGCAATATTGGTGCGGAGTATGCCCCTGTATAATAGTTCATGGCGCCCAAGCCGCTGGAAGTCAGTCGTACCTGCCAGGGGACGGCCGTGCTTTACCGGAATAAGGTCGGTAGTTGTGCTGCCTACATCCGCGAATATACAATCACGCTCCTTTCCGGCCAGCAGGGCTGAAGCGGTCCAGTTGGCTGCGGCCAGTGACATGATATCGCCGCTTGAATCTATGAACTCGCCTCTGTTATTCAGGTACATTGCGTTCGGGAATAGGGCATCTACGGCATCCATGATAAAACTGACACCTTGTTCCTTATCTGTATAACAATCTGCCAGCTCCCCTGTCATTACTACTCCGACCTTTGCGGGTTTGAGGCGGTATATGATCTCCCCTAATACTTCGGGTAGGCGGGTATCCTTCCACAGGGGAATATAGTGTAGTTCAGTGATCTGGCCGTCATGTGAAGCTATCTTGGTATTGGCACCGCCGATGTCGATGCCAATGACCGGACCGTCCGGTTTCATATATGTCCCTATTATCTAATATATGTTAATTATTACCAATTGTGCGGTGCACATCCGGGAGCAGGGATTAAACTCATCTTACCTCGATAACATTAAATATGTTTATAGCTTGTTAAGTCCGTTATACCTCAGATATGGACCAAGTATCTGATTTCAAATAATGATAATAATCCCATAAGGAGATAATGAATGGCAGATTTCCGAATTATAGTTTCAGACAGCAATACAGGATTGGCACACCAGATAGAGGTTTCTGGTAACCATGCCAATGGTTTAATAGGTAAAAGTATAGGTGATGTAGTAAGTGGGGACGCTGTAGGTCTTCCGGGCTATTCCCTGAAAATAAAGGGCGGAACTGATAAAGGTGGTTTTCCAATGCGCAGTGGTCTTCCCGGTTCACCCAGGCGAAAGATACTTGTGACCGGTGGAGTGGGTTTCAATTCACCTGTTAAAGGTATGAGACGCCGCAAGACCATGAGGGGTGAAGAGATTTCATCTGATGTAAGCCAGATCAATGTGCTCGTAGAGGAATACGGTAGCAAGTCCATTGATCAATTGCTTGGCGGCGGGGCCGTGGAAGAAGGGACAAACGAAGAGTCAATTGAGAAAGTAGCTGCAGAAAACGTTGAGGAAGCGACTGAAGAATAACCAGAATAAAAATAACTTATTTTAGACCGGTTATTCCGGTCATATCATCCTTTTTTACTTTCCAATAGCTGTACTTTTCTTTTTAAACATATAGGAAATTATAAACACATTTCGATATCGTTATGCGTTTATAATTTCTTATACGTTGAATAAACAGAGATGTGACAATGAATGCCAGCTTTCTACTAATGTCAGTCATCATCGGTTTTATCCTCGGTATTTTCAGTGGGCTGGTGCCAGGCATTCACACAAACACTTTCTCTTTTATCTTAGCCGCTTTTTCACCCTTACTTGATGAACTGGGTTTTAGCCCGGTATGTGTTGCAGCTATTATCATATCCAATGCATTAACCCACACTTTTCTCGACATTATACCGTCTGTATTCCTGGGTGCGCCCGAGGCCGATACATCACTTGCTGTGTTGCCCGGGCACCAGATGTTGCTGGACGGGTATGGTTTAGAGGCCATCAGGCTGTCGGCACTGGGCAGTGCAGGCTCTGTCGTGGTCTCACTGATAATAATCCTGCCCATGGCAATGTTCTTTACTGGTGTGTATCCACTAGTGGATCAGTACATTGGCTGGATACTGCTGGCTATTGTGCTGGTAATGGTCTATACCGAGCGTGGTGAGGTGGTAGAGGGACAGGGGCCACTGGTGAGGATGAAATACAGGATGTTTGCTGTAGTGCTGTTTTTGGGCTCGGGTCTTCTGGGTTTGTTCGCTTTCGAATCCCAGGCATTGATGGACCCGCTTATCATGGTAGGAGAGCCTTCCATACTCATGCCCCTGTTCAGCGGGCTGTTCGGGGCGTCCATGCTGGTTATAAGTATGTTGACCGATACGGTCATACCTATGCAGGTAAGTTCCAGGTTGATCCTGCCCCCAAAGCGCATATTAAGGGGGACTGTTATCGGCAGCGCTGCCGGCTCGTTTGTGGCATGGCTGCCCGGTATCACTTCGGCAGTGGCCACCGTGCTTGCAAGGCTGGCAGTGAAAGAGGACTACTCGGATGATGACTCGACCAGGGAGTTCATTGTTTCTATATCGGGCGTTAATACGGCAAATGCTATTTACGGACTGGTCGCACTGTATGTGATTGGCAGGACCCGCAGCGGTGCCATGGTTGCCATGTCTGATGTGATGGGGGAGATGAGCCTTGATATCAATATCCTGGTCATTTTACTGATAATAATTGTCGGGGTGTCGATCGCAGCCTATTTTATGACGATATACCTGGGTGACAGGATACTGTATGTGCTGACCAGGATCAATTATCGCAGGATGTGCATGGTGATACTGACAGGACTGACATTGCTTGTACTGGTATTCAGTGGGTGGTTCGGGCTTGTGGTTTTCGCAGCGGCTATTCCTGTAGGAATGCTGGCACCCTACCTGAAGGTGAGGCGTACCCATGCCATGGGTGCATTGATACTGCCACTACTGATGTTTTATTTTTGATTGTATCGAATGTTATGCTGTTTTTTTTGTCAGGCTGAGTGGATTACTTACATCACTTTACTTATAGCCGGACAGTTTGGTTAAGAGCAATGGACCAGCTGCCGGCAGCCCTTTTGATCAATCGAAGGCTGGACCTACAGCACACACCCTGAAGCTTGGCAGCCAAAAAGAATGGCTCTTTGATATTTTATATGTGGAACATAATATCTATGATACAAAAGAAACAATTTATAAGAGGAGCATATTGAACATTAAAGTTTCCGTAGATAGCGAAATCTTCAAGACTTCATCGTTGAGACATATCTTTCAAAGGATATCTTAATCATATCTTTCCATACTAAATAGCGAAGAACCTTAAATATAATCTAAAATATACCCGGTGTTAAAAAGAAATAGATAAAATATATTAGGAAATCGTTGATAAGCGTAACATTCTTATATAAATAACACTAAAAATGTTATAGAACTTTTGTCATTAAATGGTTTGAGATGAGTCAAAATAATAGGTGATCAGTAGTGGAAATTTTATATCTGTTGAATTTACCCCAACCATATATGGCATATTTGAAAGCCATATTGATCCTGATAGTTGCTTTTATTATAATTAGTTTTATCAGCAGGTTCATTAGAAGATTTTTAAGTACTACAATTTTACCTCCGGATACGCAGAACATCTTGCGAAGGACTTTAACATACATATTATGGTTCATTGCTATCATGTCGATCATAGCGGAACTGAATTTAGAAAATATTTTCATGCCTATCATGGGAATGTCTGTTTTAGCAGGAGCTGCTGTTGCTTTAGCTGTTAAAGATATCTTAGCTGACGCGTTAGCAGGTATATACCTCCTGTTAGATCGACACTTTAATATTGGTGACCAAATTGAAACAATGAAATATAAAGGAGAGATTATCGATGTTACGCTCAGAAAAACGCGTGTTAAAATAGACGATGGAACGATTGTTGTATTACCTAACGGAAAAATAGACTCATCCGGATGGGTGCTATATGAAAAAATGACCGAAACAGAAGGAAATTAGAATAACAAGGTAATTCTCTCCTTTATAAAAGCTATAAACAATATATCTTTTTTAAAACAGTATTGGTTATTTGGTTGTACACATCCACCTTACCTAACAGGCAAATCCCCATGCCTACCGGATTTTTCGGATTGGTTTTTAGCAAGTTAATATTTTATAATAGGCATATAATATATGTGGCATAAAATAATATTACAAGGGATATTCATTTTAGTGAAAAAAGGAAGTACAACTTAATGCTAAAGCAAAATTCAGTTTTATTCATCAGTGCATTTGTCATTACAGCACTATTATTCTCATTATCGACAGCATCAGCTTATCCGGACATGGCTACTAATGGAAGCAATACTACTTCAACTCCGGAAGTCGCAATATCTTCATACGGGACAAATGTTGTAATTATACAGCATCTCATTGAGGTTGATCAGGTAACCTATCCAGGTTATTTCAGAGTAGTCGAAACCATAATCTACAAGAACTTAGGGACCGAAAACTATTCAGGGCCTGTCTATACTTGCGTACAGGATGGTGCCTTCAATATTGCTGTGGCAAGACAGGAGATGGCAGCCGGTGGAGGTAGAAACACCATCGAGGCCTTCCAGGTTAGTGAGAATGTTGTAGGATGGAACGATATCATACTATCAGGAACCGGTATGGCTCCTATGTACCAAATTGAATATATGGTTTCGGCAGAACCAACAGGGAAAACGACCGAAACGGTTACCTTTATAAAGAAATTGAAATCTTCGACAAATGTTAATTATATTTATATGCCCACTACTGGCATGCCCGCCCTGGTTGTCAAACTTGAAAAATCTGATGGGATGAAGACTACTGTATTGGATAATAATGGAGGTAAAATAAAAGCTGATTTTTTTGAGGAAATTGGAAATTCAGAAACCTACAATTGGTTCCAGCCTCTGTTTGTTGAAATTTCATTCGAGTTAAGTAAATCAAATCCGCCCGGATCTGATATTACCCTGTACCTGCTTATTCTTTTGGTTATTATTGCGGTGATCAGTTATTCGGTCCTGAGAGGTAAGAGTCCGGCAATCAAAGGTCTGGAAGAAAAACTGGGAAGTGTCCTGCCAAAAAAACAGGATGAAGGAATATACCTGGAAGAAGAATTCGAGGATGATGAAAACATAGAAGATTATTTGGACTCAAATGACAATGAATATGAGAAGGGAATAGAAGAGGACTCGAAAGCAGAAGAGGATAAAGTCAAAGAAGAAACATCCAGGCAACCATCTCTTGAAATGAATGACATTGAGAATCTCAGTCTTGATGAACTTAGAACAGTCAAGGAGGCAATATTCAATGTGCTTCTTAAACTTGATGAGGACCATGTCAGTGGTATCATATCTGAGGATGAATACAACGAGATAAGGGGCAATTACAAGGAAAAGGCCAAGGATATTATGACCCGGATAGATGTCCTTGAAAATGAGCCTTGAATATAATATTATATATAAGTTCATGCGTATATACTTATATGGAGTTAAAAAAGAATATTGTTATAGAAATGTCTGAAGTTTTCAAGGCTTTAGGAGATCCTACACGACTTAGAATAATAAGAATGTTGGCGTCGAAAATGGAGAGTGACCTTAGCGTTAGTGATATGGCTAATAAACTAGGGATTACTCAGCCAGCAGCTTCCCAGCATATTAAAGTTTTGAAAAATATTGGAATACTTGAATCCAATAGAGATGGCTATTATATTTACTATGACCTTAATGTGGATGTTTTAAAGGAATATAAGGAAAACATTGATTCCTTATTACATGAGTTTCGGGTGTTTCAATAATCTCTGCCAACTTAAACTTTACCACTCTTACCATCTACACCTTAAACCGACAGCTTGCCCAACCATATCATGGACATTCAACATATATAATGCACAAAGACCTTTATTAAGTTTTCTCATCAACGCCGTTTTTTTTTGAATTCATCTCCAGTTAAATAACAATCTTTTCGCTGTCAACAAAAGCATTCCCGTCAAGCTGAAAAATTGATTCGAACAACGTTGTCAACAATCCATATTTTTCATGACAGAGACATTTTGTCAAAAACAGCTTGCATTGAATGATAAATGACATCTTAAAACATGTCGAATTCAATTCTGTATTTATTCTGTACACTTAATCTTTGTCCTAATTCGTATTCCCCCTTCAAAGACTTCTTGATTCTCTTAAGGTTAGCTCTATGTTCTTTTCAATTCAATGATCCACAAGTATTTATATGTAGGAATATACATACTCAGTATATTTAATGCTGGGTAGTCGGATTATGGGGGTGGTTAAGTTTAACTTAGCAGAAGATTTGATTTGCCCGAAAGTCATGTATTAGCATTTACCAAATGTGAAAAATATGGTAAATGTAAAGGCCATGGGGGGACGTGAATATGGAACATAAACCAAAACTGCCTATTGAATTACAGGCAGTTATTGCAATGTTGCTTATACAGCTAATTCATAAAATTGTTAGAGAAATACCAGGGTCTTTAAAGCTGGAAGGTCCGGGGTGGATTATAACCACTGTGTTTTCAATACTACTTTGTATAGGGATTGTTCTTACCTTATTCAGAAATAAGACTGGGCTTGTGTTAGGTTTTATCTGTGGAGTATGGATGATATTTCAGCTAATATACGTACACATTATCAAGACTATACCAGATCAAAACGGAATTTGGTGGTATCCTGTTTTTCCTTGGATCCAAGCAATTTTGATAATATATTTTTGTGTTTTATCATGGGGCAATAAGGATATTTTTACCAAATCTTAGGACTCAAAATTAATTCTTGTGCAGGGGAAGACGGGTGTCAAAGTTGATTTGGTTGCCGGGGAGATGGATGCAAAACAAGCCATGTTATTCTCTTTGCCGGATTAGGGGAAGTTATGGATAAGTAGGTAAATCGATGTCAAGATAGTATATGTTTCGATAGGTCATACATTGATCGGGTGTTTGGTGGTGTTTTTTACTACATCTTTGAAAGTCATGTCAAATTATGACTATACAGACCTGCATATATACAGGTCTGTATACCTTAAACCACCTATTTCCTATTCAAGCCGAAACTAACATCGTCAATAGAAAAATGCAGTATTGAAAAAATTTACTCCCCCATTGATACAAAACCCTCATACCACTCACTCCACCGCCGGTACACTTCAATCATATCCACACGCCCGTCCCAGCCCTGCAACTCATTCACCAGCAGCCAGAACATATTATTGGCCTGCCCAACCGCATCTGCCTCCACCAGTACAGGTCTGTTCTCACCGACTTTGGCTATTGTCCCTTTGATATTCGCCCTCATCTTTATATTCAGCAGCACCTCGTCAATGCTTATGCCCCACTTATCAGCGATCTTGCCTATCAGTTCGGATTGTCCCATATCCAGCAGGTCAGTTGGCTCGATGCTGTCAGTAGCCGCATTAAACTTCATCAGGTCATTGAAGAACGTACCTGTACCATCCAAGTTGGAAGTGGTTACTTCAGAGACCTGCACAAGCCGCTTCTTTTTGCGCATACTCCCGCTGATCCTGATATTAGAGCATACTACAACTGCATCCGTTGCCCTGAATGACTGTTCGGGCACGCCCAACGCACCAACGATGCGTTCATACACAGTCTGGGTTGATGCACCGTGAATGGTGCCCAGTACTGAATTGCCGGCAGTGCCTACCTGCATGGCTTCGTACAGTATCCTGGTCTCGGGTCCCCTTACCTCCCCAATGACCAGTGTAGAATTTCCCAGGCGCAGTGCCGCCCTCAGTGCAGTATCGGGCGCTATCTCTGATTCAGAGCCGCCAACAGCCGAGCGGGTGTTCATACCCTGCACCTTCCATCCCAGGCGCTGCAGCTCCCGTATCGGCAGTTCAGGTGTATCCTCAATGGTCAGGATGCGGTACTTTTGGGGCACTTCCAGCAGCATGGCTGATAGTAATGAAGTCTTGCCCGCACCCACACCGCCTGCTATCAGGATGGATGAATCCCCGTCCACCAGAAAGCTCAGTAATCCTGCAGCCAGCGGCGTCATTGAGCCTTCATTGATGAGTTTGGGAAGAGTCCATGGAGTCCGGGCATGTTTTCGAAACGCATAGGCCAGGCCGCCTGAACTCAGTGGATTGCCAATGCATGACACCCTGGCTTTGTACTCGGCCAGGTCCATATCAAGGATAGGGTTCGCTTCCCCAAAGGGGCGACCGCTCAGTGCCCTGAAGCGTGAGATCATGGTATCCACGTCATCCTGGGACAGGTAGATGTTGCTGGAGCACTCTTCCCCCTCAATGACCACATGGATCGGGTTGGAATCAACAGGTGCATTGATGTACACATCAGTGACCCGTGCATCGGACAGGACATCTTCCAGGATACCCAGACCTGTTGTGTATTTTGCCAGGATGTCAGAGAACATTGATATCTGGTCTGCTTTTAGTTTAATACCTATCCGCTTTGCTTCATCCGATAGTAATTGCTGGCTGCGCCGCCTGAAATATTCCCGGCTGTTGGCAGGGTCTGCAAAATTCAGGTCATCGGGGCGGTGTCGCATCAGGCGCGAACGTACAGATTCCAGCAATTCCAGTTCCTCGGGACGCAGGTTGTATTCTGATGGAATAAAGAAGTACAAGCTTTCGGGTCTGTCCGATAAGCTATAAATTGACACCTGCATCAACCGACCGCCACTGCGCCCGACATCATACCCTTCCAGAAAAACAGCGTTGTCAGGCGGTTCTGTATAGATGCGGGATGTGGAGAAACCGGGCCTGGTATATGGTTTAATGACCTGTGTGTAAAATTGATCTGCCGGAAGGTAGGTGTCCATGCTTTCTTTCATACCGTCGGCGCAGTTACTCATCCTGGCAAGCATACGAATATAGCCACCGGTACATGCATGCCCCTCCTGCTCATCGTTATGGCAGACGGCACCTGCGTCCACATGCGCTACAAGCATGGTGTATGCCTTCACAGGGTCATGTAGTCCTGTTTCGAGTACACCGGATATGAACTCCTGGCGCTCTAAAAGGCAATTCCCGCATACGCCCGGCACTTCACTGTCGCTAAACACCCTGAGGTTGTCAATGAAACCTGCCAGCAGGTATAGCAGCCTGAGACTTTTTCCTTCATAATCCCGGTCGTACAGGTGGGAGAGTACCAGCCTGTCTACCATGGGTTCCTTGACCATTATCCGGAAGATGTTCCTGCGACAGTTTGGATCGTCAAGACCGGAGTTACCTATAGTACAGTCCTTGCAATCTATTATCAGGGATTTTTGGGCATCTGTGAGGCGAATCTGGTAAGTGCAAAGGGTTTTTTCTGCTTTTTTCTTAGAGAATAATCTGAGCAGGGTATTGTTAATCGAGTTTTTGGTTCCCACTGTGTTCAATTGCAAGCACTCCGTGAAAATCGGGTGGTTGTTAGATAATAGCTGGGTTTATTAAGTTTGCTGAATTGTGAGGCTGTTATGTTACTTGTGATTCAGCAAGTGATTGACATGCATCTCCCTGGGATTGAATGGGTACAGGTATGGGGGTGCTGTGGTTGGCATTATGGCCTGTATTGTGTCAGGTATGGCTCTGAGATGGGCTGAGGGGTGGGGTATGGGTGCACTGCTGGTGTGAAATTCCGGGAATGAGGGTCTGTCTATAGATTTTATCCATTAAGAAAATCTTTTATCCGTTCCCACAATGGTTCCAGGTTTTTTTCCTTTATTTCGCATTCCCAGATAACCATATATCCCCACCCCTTGGCAGTTAATGCAGTAAAGTTGTCCGCATCCCTGCGTACATTGCCTTCAATCTTCTGCCGCCAGAATTCAGTATTGGATTTTGTCCATCTGAAAAGGCAGCAAACCTGCGGGGAATAGTTATTGGGATAACACGAAACTGCCCGCAGTTGCCCGGATAAAGTTCAGTTAAAATCATCCAGGTCAAACACAAGATAACCGCTTTTCCTCAACTCCTCTTTTCCTTCTACCTTTTTAGCAACAATCCCAAAATACTCCTTACATGCATCATTATTCCAGCGCACAAAGGTTGATTTATCCTCCAGGTCCGAAAGTATATTTTTCGCACCCCCGTTGCTCACATCTTTCCACTTACACTCCAAAAACACAATCTCACCTCTTTTTTCATTTACCCCCACGATGTCAATTTCCTTATCCTTGTGCCACCACCTGCCTATTCTTGAGAACGAAAACTCATCGAAAAAATGTTTTTGCATTATCAGTTCCCTTACCAGCATTTCAAACATCTGCCCGCAGTATAATGGAAAATCCTGCCTGATCATGCCCAGGACCTCTTCGTTCCTGTTGGCCTCCAGATCGATCCTGTTCGGGTAGATGTACCTGAACCAGAAGTTGAAATATGGCTCTGAGATCGTATAGAGTCGCTTTTTAAATTTTAAGATGCAGTCACAGGAATTTCATCCTGCTGGATATGCATCCTTTGCAGCACACCCAGGTATTTGGATACCATGCTTTTATCAAGACCAGTATAGTTGCATGGCACTGTTCCATAACCTAGTGATTTTCACTTTTTTCGTCAAATATACAGCTTGATCAGTTAAATACTACCTCCTCAATGGCTCACGCTTGTCTACAAGTTGGTCTTCAATAGCTTAGGATTGGCTAAAAGCAAATCTTTTTTAGAATAAAACAAAAAACTTCAGCCAATGTATCATCTAATCATATAAATATCGATAGCTACTGCTCACCCTTGATGAAAATTCCAATCTAGAATTTATCAATGAATTGCAAAAAGTCTAAATAATCCAAAAAGTTCTAACAGTGTTGGTTTTACGCCATCGAACATCCCTGCTCTTTTCATTGAAGCAAGTTTCATCTGATAAAGAATGCCTCTCTCGGTTCTGAATTGTTTTTTTCGGTGTGTCTTGAGACTCGTTGAATAATAATTCTCGATAGCATTATTTCGATCGTTATACCCCGCAGCTCTGCTGCGGTTGGGTGCCGTTTGACAAAATTCCCCCAACAAATTGAAAAATAAGGTTTTAAGTTCTTCCCAAACACTTCGATCTTCTTCGAGGTTTTTATCGCATGATTTACATTGATATTTACCTATTTTAATTCCGCCCATACCTTTTTTAGTGTACAGGTTAAAACCATTGTGTACCATTTTATTGTCACATATAGGGCATGACGGTGGGTTTTTCTTGCGGAAAATATTGTCTGTAGTATATTCGTATTCATCAACAAATCCACTGAAGACAACTCCAAGAATCGGAATTTCGGGAAGTGTATTGAAATTTGTATTTATTATTACCATAATTATCACATATACTATAAATAGCCAATACTATATATAAATATATATCTATTGTAATAATATAACTGCTTTTTACTACATAACTGGATTTTGGAACTGTGCCGCATTTGTGATTTAACTCATTCCAGCTCCAGTCCCTTCTTCGGCTTTACTGCTGCCCCTTTTCGCCTTCACTCTGCTAGGGTGCCCATCCTGACCTGCTTTGTCTGCTCTTGTGGTGTTGGGCTGGCAGGTGCTTATCTATTATTCAGGCGGTCTTTGGGTGCGAAGTGAGAGGATGTTTAGGTGATTAGAGATATGGACAAGAGTTTTTCAACGATACCGGAGGCGTGTGGTCTGTTACCTTTTGACTTCAGGACAGCACCGTTGCTAAGGCAGTATTTTTTAAGCTATTTAGATTCTTACCCTACAAATTTGCGATTATCATATCGTACAAGGATAATATTGTATTGTTCATCCAATATGATGTCCTGATTATTAATCATTAAACGTCCGTCCACCGTCAATCCATATCTGCTATAGAAGGAAAAATGCACGATGGTTGCTTGTGGAATGAACATCTGTGGCATGTTTTCTGAAAAAGGCCTGTATGTTTGGTTATCTAATATTGCCAAACCGATACGATCGTCGTCCCAGGGATTGCTAGATTTATTGAACAGTTCTTCTCCAGTATCATCAACCACATACATTTGAGTTCTCATGATTTTTTCTCCATTTGGGCTGTAATACGTCACACTGGTATTCTGACAAACGGTCAGATCCTGTTCAGGAATAACTTTCATGGCATAGGCAATTTCAACACTGGGTATATTCCCGGGTTTCTGTTTTGGCAATGACATTTCATCATGTTTTTTGTAAGATTCAAATACCGATCTGTTCACCCAGTTGGCCCAGAAATAGTAATTCCCGGGTTCAGGAGGATCGTATGAATAATCTCCATTTGAATTCATGTCATAAGGAGGAATGTGAAATGCAATGTAGTAATCAAACTGTTCTGCCACGGTAAGGGCTTCAAGGCTTTTTTCATACGATGTTGAAGGTATGGATGTTGTATTGTACCTCAGTGAAAATAATCTGTCGAATAACGTGGTGTAATTATCCACCTGGAAAATGACAATTCCCTCCAGGTTTTGATCAGGATGTAATAAAGTATCATTCAACCTGTTTTCATTTTCAATCTCTGAGGATACCCACCCCATGAAAAGTATTGTGCCTGGATCTGCAGGAGTAAAGACCTGATTCCCGGTATGTAATTGTAGTTTATTCATGCTAAAGTTGAGGGCATTTGTATCATTATTTTTTATTGAGAGATGGTATATGACATAATTTTTTTCAACCAGATCAAATGTACCATCATTATCCCTCAGATATACAAAATAATACGAGGTTATATTGATGTCAAATTCACCCGGCATCAATTCGGGCTGGGATATTCCAGGCAGTGATGCACTTGAATTATTATCTAAAGGCGGGGGGATTGATATTGAAGGTGATGTTGAAGTTTCATTTATTGATGATTGTGAACTGGTTGATGTTTTAGAATTCGTTTTTTCTTCATCAATGCAGCCAGAAATAAGAATAATTCCTACTACTAATAAACAGATTACCGATAATTTCTTCATTAGTTCTCCTTTTTCCCATCTAATTGCTTAATTCAGGCATTCGTTTCTAAGAATAATTCTTATAATAGTTCTATCAATACATAAATTTTCCGATTAATAGACATTCTTAACTAATATTTGGTTATTTAACTACTTTCTATTGGTTATACTTAGTCCAATGAAGTAAGTGCACCTACTAAATTCAAAGATTAATGCCTGGGGATGCCAGTGTAAGTGCTTATGTGACGGTAACATATCAATTCGAATAGAAAGAAAAATGTGAAACAAGGTGCCCGTCCCGATCTGCTCCCACATGATTTACAGGTACCTGCTCTTCATGATATGGAATCCATAAAGAAGATTGCCCAACGGATCAGGATATATTCAAATTGTTTTCGACATAAGGTATTTAGAATCAGATTTTACTATAAATCGTAACATATAAATAGATTTATTCCCATATGAATAATAATATTCAAATCTGAGCTTTAAATATTAAGACAGGTGGCAAACTATGGGATTATCAAAGGAGAGTATCAGGTTCACAACAAAAACTCTATCATTCGGGGTACTGGTACTGCTCATATTATTTGCCGTTTTCACAATGACTGGCAGTGCCCTGCCTGATAATGAGGGGTCAGGACAATTAAACCCTGAGTCCACAGCTGTGTATGTGTTAGATGCGGGCCATCATCACCTGGGCGATGGGGTAAAACCTGAATTGATGCCTGTCGATGCTGAAGGTACGGTTTATACGAAAATATTTGTTCCGGACGGGATCGATGGTAACACCGCTGGTATAACACTGACCACAAAAAGTGTTGTTCCCACCGATACTGCCGGAACCGGACTGTTCTATGATTGGGTGTATGTGAATGGAAATAAAGTGGGAAAGCTGAATGATTATATCGAAGCCAAAGAGCAGGACAATCTACCCAGAAGTTTGACCATCTATTTCAGCACAAAACTACTTCATCCCGGAGAAAATAACCTGACAATTTCATCCGGATGCAATGCTGATCGCTCCGATTATGATGACTTTGAATTCTATGATCTCAGGTTGGAAATCAGTCCCGAAAGTAAGTATCTGCATAGTGAGAATGTACGACCTCCATTAAGGAGTATTTGGTCATCTTCCATCGGGGGATACAGAAACACACGCCTGCCTGTGGTATCGCAATCAGGCGAACTAATATTTTACACATCATCTCAATATGACCTGGACACACAAGGGGAAAAGCAAACAATCAATGCCATAGATACACGAAATGGCGAACTTGTCTGGAGCCATGAAACCGGTGGGTCATGGGAACTCCATAATCATGTAGTATATGCTGAAGGTCTGGTGTTTGCATCGGATTTTGAGAATATCTATGCCTTCGGGGACAGTGGTTTAGAATGGAAGTTCAACCTCAAACCTTACCGGGATGAATATAACTCTGCACCTGAAGTGCGTCCTGAGGTGTATAGTGGGACCGTTTATACTAAAATAAATAATGCCGGAAAGGTTCTTGCCATAGATGCCAAAACCGGTGCGTTGAAATGGATATATACGTTCAATCCTGGGCAGGAACCTCTGGATAAAGAATACTTTATCAGTTACGATTCAACCTTTCCGGCAGTGAGTGAGGATATTATCGTATTCATTGCAAAGTTGGAATACAGGGAAATGATCATACCTGTTGCTATTGAACCCGGGACAAAAGATCCAAATGCACTTGTGGTAGAGTACATAGAAGTCATGGGAGAAGATATTCCTATTGAACCGGAGACAAAAGGTCAAGACACACCTGCACCTGACAAAAAGACATTTACCAGGGTATTCGCTCTCAATGCATCAAACGGTGAGGAAATCTGGAACTATTCCATAAATAGCGTTTCCGGCTTAAATGGAAAAACTCCTTTCATTTACAATAACCTGGTGTATTTCGGACTTGAAGATAAAATTGTTACACGTTCTCTTGACACAGGCAGAACCATCTGGAGTGCAGATATTTCATGGCCGCATATTTATGCTGTTGCTGACGGGAAAGTATTTGCATCTGCCGGGTCTGATGTGGTAGCCCTGGATGCGTATGACGGTTCTTTAGTCTGGAAAAGTCAGGACTGTTCAGGACCACTATCAGTTTACGGCGGCCTGGTCTATGTGGGGATATCTGGAAATGAAAACCTGCTTGTGCTAGATGGGAATACAGGTGAACAGGTGTGGAAGGGAGGCAAGACATTCGGGCAGGAAGTATTCCAACCCATATTGTCCCACGGCAAATTGTACATGAGTGCTTCTGATAGCAGGTTATACGCTTTTGAGCACGGTGAGTCGGGTATTCAGGATATCTATGTTTCATTAGTTGGCTATCTTCCATTGTTTGCGGCTTTTGTCATGCTTGTATTACTGATAGTGTTTATACGAAAAAGAGAGAATAAATCCCTGGCTTTGGGTTCATGGTTGCTGGCTCTGGTAGTGGTGCTGTTCTTATCAAATATAATGATGCTTGAGTATATCCCTGAAGCCGGATGGGGTATGGGATTGTTGTTGTTTATGATCCTGCCAGTAATTTTTGTTGCCGGCATCTCGTTTCTTGCTTATGGATTATGGCAAAAAAGGAAGATAAAAAGATCAGATGATAATTGAGAGGAGTACAAATATTAACCAAAAAATAATGAAAATATTGTATCCACTTCAAATCTAAAGGTAATTTAAAAATTATTAGACAGGATTAACAGGATCGACAGGATATACTGCAACGTGAATATCCTGTAAATCCGGTCAAAATACCATGCTTTTTAAAATGGATACAAAATATTCATAAATAGATCGTTCTTGTTGGCTTTTGGAGCGAGAAGCGGATGTATTGAAAATGCAAATGGTGCTTCTTACAGGTCTGATTCCCTGAATATTTGAAAAATCAACTTTGAAGAAAAGGCGGGAGTAAATTGTAAATTGCCGATTGACAAAATATCATATAATTGAAAAATAACCATGACCATGAGAGGGATTAGAATGACGAAACAAGCCGAAAATGACAAAACAAAACCGGGACAAGGGAGCCGGGTATTTCATCCAAGGAGGTTCGAAAAATGAATGGCACAAGAAAAAAAGATAAATGGTGGATAGATCTTATATTTTTATTTGTAGGCATCATATCATTGTTTACCGGTTTTTTTATAGGTCGTTTTCCATTATTTGATGGGGGACTATTAGTAATGTTACTCCCATTACCGATTTGTTCGTATTTATTACACCTTACCATTAAATATTATAGCACTGAGAAGTACTCTTCTGTTTTTGTATTTGCGACACTTGCTGCATCTATTATCCTTTTCTTAAT
>Ga0255420_10035_pt1 | contig 27297 bp, 25 predicted proteins | sample ANMaggSeSYBR02I3_FD_182630 | JGI IMG/M metagenome (GOLD analysis project Ga0255420, IMG submission 182630) | Sediment cell enrichment communities from methane seep in Santa Monica Basin, California, United Staets - ANME aggregate JGI... | ecosystem: Environmental > Aquatic > Marine > Cold seeps >...
TCCAGATGACATATTAGATACATTCAGTCAAGATATGAAGAATAAAAAACCTCTTAATGTATTAATTTTAGGACCCGGGTCTTTAGGTGGTGATATTTATAAAAAACGTGAAGAAATTAGAGATCAAATTAGAGAGCTTGGCCATTTTGCATATTTTGCTGAAGAATATTGCACCCCTGAAAAGCTTGCAGCAAATGGTTTGAATTTAACAGTTACAGAATATTTATTGGCGAAAAAGTGTGATTACATTGTCTGCTTAATGGCAAGTCCAGGATCTATTGGGGAAGTACACGACTTTGCAAAATATCAGGAAATAGCTATCAAGATGATGATCTGCATTGATAGTCACCACAGTGAAGGTTATAGTGCACATGGCACCCTCAGGATTTTTCAAGGGTATAATGGAAAGATAGATTGGTTTGAATATCCGAAAGATATAATTGAATGTCACCTAAAAACTCGTGTAGTTTATCAAATTGAGAGTGTTGCACAGAGGATACAATGGGAAATTGCTACGAGTAGATCATCATGAGTTCATCTGAGAAATTAAAGAATACTAACAAATTAGTATCTGAATTAAGCAATGTATTAAGTGCATTTATAGAACCAAAGAGTCTTCTCATTATGCACCTACTCTATAAACGTGGATGTATTAATGCTGAACAGATTGTAAGAGAACTTACTCTACCTCAAGATGAAGTAGAACAGATATTATCTTTTTTAAAAGACAATGATTTAATTAAACAAATCGCAACCGGTTTTGAACTTACACCGCTTGCAGAAAAGAGGATTGGATATGGGTCCACAACTCTTGAATTTCTTGTAGGAGAAACTATAAAAACAGATATAAATTCAGTTCCTTATGCGTTACGCAATTCATATAAAATAAAAAAATGTATTGGTAACGGCGCAACTTCATACACATTTCTTGCAGAACAATCCGAAACTTTCCGTGATCGAACTCTAAAAATATTTCTTCCTGATATTGTTAATTATGATCAATTAAAAGATGCACTTGAAAAACGCGCTAAGATCCAAAGGGGAGAAGCTATTCCTGAAATAATTGAAGCTGGTCAAGTAAAAATCCAATTACTTGATGGAAAATCAGTGATTCTTCCATGCGTAGTACTTGAATATATTGAAGCGGTAACATTTGAACAGTTTCTAATTTCCAAAGAGAATATCAATGCAAGAATTCTTGAACGCTTCATTGAGAGGATTGGTGGTGCCTTGGCTGCAATCGAAAAGGTAGGCCTTGAACATGGAGATTTGCATGAAGGAAATATCTTAGTTGTAACAGATGAATCATCATCTGAAGCTAAAGATTTTTATGTTATAGATTTTATTGGCGTAGCATCATATATCTCACCAGAGTTTGAAGTCCTTTCAGATATCGAAAACTTTCGTGATCATATTCTTCGAGCAGCAATAATTTCCGTTGAAAAATATCCTGGTTTATCTGCGCGTCTACTTCTTGGAGATCGTGTTTTCAGGGTGCTAGATGGCCTTCGAAACGGTAATTATAATACTTTTAATGATGTTCTTGACGATTTCAATCGCAAAGAAGATGATCTTATTCCTGATAATCATTTCAAATCTCCAAAGCAAGAACCATTTGAATGGTTGAGAGTTGAATGGTTTTCTTCACCAAGCTGGTTGTATACTCTTTTTGAACCTGTTCCTTCTAGATTTGAGACAATCTCCCATTTTGGTAACACTTGGATCTCAGGTCCTAGAGGATGTGGTAAGTCTCATTACCTGAGAATATTTGAATTCCATCCTTCAGTAATTGTGGAGGCAGAATCTAATTCAGATTTAAACGATAAACTAAAACAAATCAATTATGACTTCAGAAAATCATTTGGTGTCCTCTTTGCATGTAGACTTGGTGAATTTAAAAGTTTTGACCCTGAAGCTATGGGCGAAGATCATTTTGATTTTGAAACTAAAAGATTTTTAAAACATATCTTGATTTTGAAGATTTGGAATAAAACATTAATTACTATTAAAGATGGATTGGAATCTTTCATCCCTTCTACAAATAGACCAGTTATTGAGATCCCGCATGACATTCACGAAATATGTGAATTTTTGGAAGAAAGACTTGGAAAAATGGCCTTCGTGAATGATAATCCAAAAGATCTTTTTTTACAATGCATTTCAGTATGCTCAGCTAAGGAAAGCTCTGCTATTTCTGTATGGAATGATGAATCACGTCGTCCAAATATTCGATTATTAAATGAGAGAGATCTAGATGAGTTCTTTGGAGCAATCAAAAGGACATTTTTTGATCTCAGTCAAACGCGTTTTTTTATTCTTGTAGATGATGTTAGTTATGGTCATATACATTTTGAAATGCAAAAAATACTTAACTCCTTATTTCTTGCTAACCATGCAAATCATTGTTTTAAAATAACATATGAAAAAATATTATATATATTTGAAACTGCAGATAATCGAAGTATCGATCCTTATAATGATGGTTCATATGTAGATTTAGGTGAGATCTCTACTAAATCGAAGAAAGATCCTGCTATAAACTTATCAGAATATATGGCAAGAGTTATTAATTCACGCCTTAAGGCAGCTAAATATGAATTTGACATACAGACAATTCTAGGAAAATCACAAAATTCCAAAGAATTTTTATCAGCATTAAGTATACCAGGTGCTAGACGACCAGTTAAAGGAGTGAAGCAGAGTCAGATACCTCGTAAAAATGCTTATTATGCTGGATGGAATATTGTATGGAGTATTTCACATGGGAGTGTGAGAACTCTACTTGAATTAATCGAACACATTTTTATGAATTGTGAAGTGAAATTAGAAACTAATAGCATTTCACTAAAGGACCAAGATGCTGCTGTCAGAAATTTTTCTAATATGCGATATAAATCAATCTCTATGCAACCTGGAGAAATTGAGGGGGAACATCTTGGAGCAAAGTTGCAGGCCGTGATTGGTGCAATAGGTGAGATATCACGCCTGTATCTTGAAAAATATGAAACTGGCGAAAAGGATCGTTGGTATGAAACAATTTCAATAGAACGATTAGATTTAAATAAACTTAATAAATTAGCTGAAAAAGTTTTATTCGAACTGATGAAAAATGATTTTTTAGTTGTTGAAGGAATAACATTTTCACGCGCTCAGTTTGGGCTTTCTAATCGTTATGATATAAATAAAATTTTTGCACCCGCATTTCAAACAACCTATCGTGTCAGAAATCATATTTATCTCAGTAAAAAAAGATTTGAAGAACTTTTATTATTCTCGGATATATTTGTGAGGAAATTTAGAAATAAATTAGGAAAATCAATAAAACGTTCTGGAAAAGGACATCAAAGAACATTATTTTCAGTTGGTGATGAATAGTTATGTTTAATAACAATGATAGTTTGAGAGAGTTTAACTTTTCCGACTCAATATTATCAGGTCTACTCATTTGTGCTGGTGGCTTTGAGGATCGATCAATTGCTTTTCTAAAAAGATTGAATAAATCAAATTGTTTATTTGAAAATTCTATATTACTATGTTATGAAAGCCAGAAGGAAAATAATGAAAAAAATTACCGATATCTAAAAAATAGAGTATTTAAAATTATCGATAAAAATCCTGAGACAATTTCAGTTCATGCCGATAAACCAAATCAATCTTTTAAAAAAATAAAAGAAAAAATAGATAAATTGGCTTTGAAAATAATTAATAAAACTGCGTTTATTGATATTTCTGGGATGACACACTTATGGGCGACAGCAACAATCCATGCATGTCTTTCTTGTGGCTTTGAAACTACTATTATTTATACTGAAGCAAGATGGTATTTTCCTTTAAAGCAAGATGAAAAAAAATTATTACGAGGCTGGGAAAAAAAAGAGTCTGAAATTTATGAAAAATATTTACAAAGTGCAGCTCTAAAGGCTATTCATATTCTACCTGAATTTGGAGGTAATTACCGTCCAGGACATAAAACATGTTTGATAGTTTTCGCAGGTCATGAGCCAAATCGAATAGAAGGACTTGTAGATGATTACGCTCCATCAAGATTAATTGTGGTTTATGGAAAATCTCCTCATGAAAAATTTGAATGGCGTACACAATTATCTAAAGAGCTTCACAAGGACCTTTTCTCAAAATGGCATGTACGTGAAATTGAAATATCCACACTTCAATTGGACGAAACTTTGGCAACACTTGAAACAGAATTCCAAATTATTCGAGAACATTATGATGTTGCAATTACCCCAATGGGTAGCAAAATGCAAGCTTTAGCAGTTTACCTTTTTTGGAGAAGACATCCAGAAATTCAATTGGTGTTTACAACACCAATTAAATTCAATCCTGATCGCTATTCACGTCAATCTCGGCGGACATTTCTTTATAAGATTTGAGAAAATGGGCTGGCAGGCGCTTTCCTGTGCCTCATGGATGCATGGTTATCCGGTGGTCTGGGGTGCGAAGTGGATGTTATGTTTTTTAGCTGCCGGCATCTGTTAAAATATATCATTTATGAAATACTGCACCGCAAAGAACGCTAAGAACGCAAAGCCAGTGCAGTAGTATCCTTTGCGGTGAGATACAAATAAACTCCAGCCCCCCTCTCTCCTCCAATCTGCCTGGGTGCCCGTCCCGATCTGCTCCACCCGCCCTTGTGGTGTGGGGGCTGGCAGGCGCTTATATGGTGCCTCGTTGATGCATGGCTATCCAACGGTTCGGGAGTGCGAAGTGGATGTTATGTTGGTTAGCTGCCGGTGACAATTAAAATATATAATAAAAGAAATGCATGTGGCCAAGCCATACCCCTGCCACCACAGCCCGTCAGGGCGGCAGGTGGCAGCCAACCTTGTGGATTTGTGTGAACTTTCAACCAACCAAGGACGCAGAGTATGCGGAGCATTTTTAGCCTTCTCTTCGTACCTCAGCGAACTCTGCGGTTGGTATTGAACTGATTCCAAGCCCGAGATTATGAGTTTCTATGAGCGGCCGGGGTTTAGGGTAGTGGAAAAGTACAGGCAGACCGATTTTCCTAACTCATGACCAATATTGTCGAGTCAACCATGTGATATCCAAAATATATGATTTGACACAGTCCCATTTCCAGTTATTTCCAAGACGCTGATACACTCATTTCCTGTGGAGTTGGTGCCTGCTACGCCCGAAGGACGTACAGGTCACGCAGATTTACGTTGATTTAAGGTTGCATCTGTGTTAATCAGCGTAAATCTGCGTCTATTGCAATTGTTGAAATTACTGGAATTGTGCCATATGACCTATGCCCTCCATAATCGAACATTTGGAAGTTGACGCGATACTAATGCAGATTAGTATTTAATGTTTGTGGATGTTGTAGTAAAATGAGGGGGAGTACGGTGTCGGCCGAAATGGTTTAATTTTTTAGATTCCACACCGGCGTCGGATGACAAAGATGGAAAAAACTCCCATTATCAAAAAGGATAAGTATATCTTCGGCAATAATTTACTGATCTAAAGTAGTTAAAAGGACAGGGAACATGAAAAAGGAGAAAATGTTTGGCACTCAATGTGTTCATGCCGGAGAAGCACCGGACCCATTATTTGGAGTGCATACAACGCCGATATACCAAACTTCCACCTTTGTATTTGATAATGCCCAGCAAGGTGCTGCACGGTTTGCCGGCGAAGAAAACGGATACATATATGCCCGTGTACCGCCAAACACGCCTACACATGCAGTTTTTGTAAAAAAAATTGCTGCTCTTGAAGGAGGTGAAACCGGTCAAACCTTCTCATCCGGCATGGCTGCAATAACTGCTGTTGCTCTTACTCAACTGGAACAGGGAGACCACCTTTTATCAACAAATGTGGTCTACGGTGGTACATACGGATTATTCTCCTCGATTCTAACCAGGTTTGGCATTGAAGTCAGTTTTGTTGATACATCTGATCTTGAAGAAGTGAAGAAAAACTTAAAGAAAAATACAAAGCTCATCTTTTTAGAAACACCAGCTAATCCCACTATGATCGTTAGTGATATTGAAGAGATATGTAAAATAGCCAGGGATATTGGTGCTCTTTCTGTCATTGACAACACATTTGCAACTCCTCGCTTCCAAAGACCATTACAATTGGGTGCAGACGTTGTTGTTCATAGTTGTACAAAATATATTGGTGGCCACGCTGATCTTTTAGGTGGCGTTGTTGTCGGGAAAAAAGATTTTGTCGAAAGCCTGACACCTGTTGTTAATTGTACAGGAGGAATAATGGGTCCGCATGAAGCCTGGTTGTGCATCAGAGGATTGAAGACATTGCATCTCAGAATGGAAAAGCATGCCAGCAATGCTATGAAAGTAGCAGAATTTTTAGAGGCACACCACAAAATAGAGTGGGTCAGGTATCCCGGATTACCAGGTCATCCACAATATGATATCGCAAAAAAACAGATGACTGGTTTTAGCGGTATGATCTCTTTTGGAATTAAGGGGGGAATAGAGGCTGGACGGAAACTTATGAACAGTGTTGAATTATGTTCTTTAGCAGTTAGTCTCGGTTCAGTTGATACCCTGATTCAGCATCCTGCTTCTATGACTCACGCAAATGTACCTGTTAAGGTAAAAACGATGACAGGAATAACTGATGACCTTGTGAGAATTTCAGTAGGTGTTGAAGAAGCAGAAGACATTATAACAGATCTGGACCGGGCCTTGGCAAACCTGTGAACTATTACGATGGCAGGTTTATTATAAATTGAAACCGGACTTGTGTATGTTTTCTTCAAGTTATTAGCCAAGGGGCATGAACTGGTTCAATTTGGCAACAGATGCTTGTTCAAAGATAGGCATGATCTAAAGAAGGGGTTTAAGTGGAAAGGCCAAACACATCGTTTACAATTTTGGTAATTCAGTGTCGAAAATCCGGTAGTGTCCTATAAATCGTAACCTCTATATTAATTGAATTTGTTGATTTATGAAATAGTATTCATCAAGGAGGAAGGAACACGGATGCCACGGATTCGACGGATACGCACGGATTTGGGATTTCTGATTCAAATCATGCTTTCCTGTCATTCGTAAATATCACTCATTTGAATTCCGGGGTTCTATCAAAATTTAATAATAGCCCGACTTCTTTATCAGTGGCTTTAAGGTAATTGATCAACTGAACTTTATTTTCTTCTCTTGGACCTTCAGCAGATTTGATCTCTAAGATCACCTGGTCAGCAATAATATCTGCGAAATAGTTTCCATTAGTCATCGGTTAAAGAGTTTGACTGACTCGATATGTATCGTTTTCCAAAGAACCAATGATTATTATGATTAACGAATTTAGTTTGAATAGAACGTACTATTATACCTTTCGGTTTTGTTCTGCACGAGGCAGGACCGCTCCCTCACAAGATGCCCGAAATATACATGTTGTTGTTCTGTATTCCGTGTCACCCCTGCCAACGTGACTAAAATCAACATGGATTCATATCGCCTTCAGCAGACGAGCAGTGGGGAATTTAAGCTGATAAATGAAGATGGAGAGCTAGACCCAATTAAAGACCTGGGTACAGGACGCCCCACTGGTGGTGAATTGACACCCTTGTCCGAAATAATCCATTTTATGAATGAACATTATGGAGCTGATTTTACAGATGCCGATAAAGTGAAGCATTTCACTGAAGACATGGCGCTGCGTTTGTTTGATAATGATGCACTGGTTAAGGCAGCAAATCCTGAAATAAACTCAGAGGATAATTTCCGTTTAGCATTCAACGAGTTCTTCGATGATACTCTTGAAGATATGATTGAATCTAATCATGAAATATATTTGAAGATTGTTGACGATGAGGAACTAAAGGATTTATTTAAAAAATCGATGTTTAATAGGGTATATGGGCAACTGACAACTGCCGAGGCGCATGCATAAAAAAGTCAACAACTTCTTTGTTGCACCTCAGGTTCGCAAGTGAACCTGGCCCTATTAATTCCCAATGTGACACTAACTTACAGCTCATCCCACCGACGCCTCACACGTTTAAGAATGAGACCGGGTGTTGATGTGCTGAGCGTGGGGGGGAGAGTGCTGCCAGCGGGGTCATAGATATTAAAATATATAATTTGTGTGATTTTTACCGTAAAGAGCGCGAAGGACGCAAAGTTAAGGCAACTACGTCTTTGCGGCCTTTGCGGCCTTTGCGGTGAGTTATTCATAAAGCCGGAACAATATATTTCTTGAATTCAGAAAGAGGAAGAAATTTTCCTTCATTTTCGTGTTTAAAATACTCAGAAACGAGTATTCTTTCGTCTTCACTCAGGATTGTATCTGCATCCATCCCATCACTTCCCTGCCGCCCATCAGAACCACACACCTTCGCACCTTCAAGTTCATAAAAGAACTGCACCCTCCACACCCTCAAAATGCGCATCCCCACTTACAACCTTACACCCAAGGCGCCTCTGCTGTGACACAATTAGCGCATCCATCATCCCAAAATCCTTCGCCTTCTTCCTCATCTCGCTCCTTACGGTTGCTGCATCCAGCCAGTCTCCAGTAGTAATGCAATGGATATCTGATAGCTTCCTTACAATGCGGTACAGCTCTTCAAAATCCACACCTTCCCTGATGGCCCAGCCCTTCAATTCTGCAAGGCAGCATTCAGGAGTATAGATAACATTGTTCTCGTTTTCCACCATCTCCTTAACATGTTCGCCCTTTTTTGAACCTATGAATTATTCCACCCAGGCGTAGGTATCCAAAAGATACGCCATATCACCACAGATCCTCATGCTCGGAAGCGTTCTCACGCTTGTAAGGAACTCTCCCTTCAGCAATTCCAAACCCAGATACCTTTTCTTTTTTAACAATATCCAGGTCAATGATATCATGTTCAGATAAGCCCAGCTCTTTCACTTTATCTTTTGGGATGATAATTCCCAGAGAATTCCCCCATTTTTTCAGTTCAACAGTTGCGTGGCACATTCTTATCAAATAAGATATTGTGATTTTTGGCATATATAGTTATACCAAATAGTATAACCCAACTTATGTCAAACAACACCCTGCTATGCCTGCATTTTCTTGAAAACTTGTCCCTGCAAGCATCTCCGGTGGCACCAATTAACCAATCCTCCAGCCGCCAGCCTGCACCTCATCCGGCTGCCCCCCTGCCTGCGCTTGTGCCCGCAGACGAGTCTCAATGAAAGGTTTTTTAAGATAATATTAATATTTCCGGTAAATCTTGCTTCTGTGCCCAGTTTCAATCACTATGATCAACAAGCGATCATCCTGGATATCCAGGATCAGACGGTATTCACCAACACGATGAGTGAAGAGGGGATGACGCTTTGCCCCTTTGATCTTCTTGACATACGAATAAGGTTCGCCTTTGATACCATTGATCGATAGAATAATGTTCTGCGCAATATCCAAATGGAGCTTTTTAAGATCCCTCTTTGCTTTTGAGGTATAGTTGACCTTGTAGCTCATGACAGGTCAAACTCTTTCATGATCTCTTCTTCAGAATGAAGGCGGCCCTGCTTGATATCTTCAAGTGCCTCTTCGATACCAAGTATCGCTTCATCGCTGAGTGGTTCTTCATCGATCGCCAGTTTCGCCAATCGTTCTACAACTGAACTATATGATTCACGTGGATAACGTTTCAGAGATGTCAACATGTCCTTCACTCTGGGATTTATGCAGATTGTTGTAGTAGCTGCCATATAGTTATCTATAGGCATCTATATATTAAATATATGTTGGTATAGATATACTCGCCACTCCGCTTGTGCTGGGAATGCGGAGGAGGGCGTTTGTGGTAATCAAAGTGATGTACGGAAAAACATTGAAAAAATGAGTTACTTATAGGCACGCTCTCTTGTGTCAATATTAATAACAACTGCACAAATGTTTTTATAATTAACTCTGTAAAGCACACGAAACTTGCCCACCCTGATCCTGAAAACATTCTCCTTGATACCAATAATCCTCTTTGAATCAGGAGGAATAGGGTCTTCGGCAAGCCTCTCAATTGATTCAATAATTCTTTGAGAAAAGCTATTGTCAAGTTTTTTGAGAGATTTTTAGGTAGGAATATCAAGATAAATCTTAAACAATTCTAATAACCCAAATATTTTTTGAATTCAGAAAGAGAAACAAGTTTTCCTTCCTTTTCATGCTTTTAACTCTCTGAAACGAGCATTCTTTCGTCTTCACTCGGGATTGTATCAGCATCCACCATATGCTCTTTTATTTCGTCCAGTTCGGCTTTTATGTGGGTTAGTTCATCAAATATCTTCTTTTCAAATACAATCCCGGCCATAATAGAGACTTTTTAATTTGTTCTGAAAATGCCATAGCTATATATGTATATAGTTTGCGAAATACTTAAATACTGACGGGCAGTGAGAAGGAAATAATAAAAAGTCTCCTATTTTCGGAGCAAAAATTGGCTATGAGTAAATCCAGAGCCTGGGTATCAAAATTTATAAGGGATGTTGTATTCAATTCTATCTATTTTGAATTTTGCATAACTTAAATCACCAGATTCAAGATTCCAGGTAGCTTCTAAGTAGAAAGGTACTTTCATACCATCAACAGTTCTGTAGTCACTATAATAACCTGTAAAGTTCTCCAGGGTACTATCTTTGTATCTTTTTGTTTTAAATTGAGTGATCTGTCCTTCTTCACTAAAACAGAAAACACCTTCAATAGTCAAGTTTTTATCAGTAAAAATCACTTTTGCAGAATTGTTATCTATTGGTTCCCATTGTAAATTCTCTGAAGGTAATAGTGCCGTAGGAAACAAAGGAGCTTCACCCAACCATCTGAGAAGTTCACCTTGATCTGTTTCACTTCCCTTTGCATCAACAATTTTTATAAGAGATAATAATTTGACTTTAAGATTTCCCGTACCATCAATATAGACATCTTTTGCAGAAAAATACGGAACATTACCTAACCAGACAAAACCTGGCTTTTGTACTGTAAAATATTCTTCTCCTTCAATAGATACCCAATTTTTACTTGCTTTAAATTCTCCACCATGCTCTAATCTAACATAACCCACGTATGGATGATTTTCCTTTAATGAATACTTGAAATACCTCTGAACTGGTATTGGGAGGTCTTTGATTTGCTTTGAAGTGTAAACTTTGCCGGAAATGTTTTCCGAATCTGTAAAAAGCTTTTCAATATCTTTGTCAAATTCTGATTTCATCATTCGATCCCCCATTAGTTTTGATTGAGGCAAATACAACAATCCCTATAATCACATATATTTTCGGGGTGTACGTATTCATTTATTCACCCTTTATTTGTTAGGATATACTTACGCAGAACCCTTCATATCAAAACCTGCTGAACCGATCTCCTCGGCGAGCATGGCAGCGGTTCAGCATAACCAAGTCGCAACAACAGTTGCGGATGAGCACTGCCAAGTACAAGATGTTGCTGTAACTGCATTTTAAGCTGCGGCACTTCACAGGGTTGGTTGAGATGCGCGCTCTCGATGTTCAATGCAGTCAATGTCAATGCGATACGCTCAAAGCTTCGTCCTACATCTATCCACGATTTTTTATCATTCTTTTCCGAGATTACGACCACTAGTGCAGAGGAACTTCGTATATTCTTCTCATCTGTCTTTGACTGACTTTTAGCTCTGACGAAAATCCTCATAAACATTCGCCCAAGCCAGCTTGGTACAGAAGGACTTCCCATGGCTCGTGATGTCAGGCCATCGAGATGCTTCTCCGCCTCTGAATCACTGAAACGGATCCAGGATGTAATTTCATCCATGAAGGCATCGTCATTCATCTGTATCCTGTTGCCTTTCACGACAAGGTCAATGATCTGCTCAATGACTCCTGGTTCAGTCAACACCAGACAATTAACTCCATTTTCTGTTGGTAATGACCCTATCTTGTTCAGGTCTGCTGCGGGGATCTGCTGTTTATTGTATTCACGCCGGTTGGTATGTCGTTTGGGAATAGCCTGGAATAGATTGTTATCTTCGGCGGCATTGACGTGCTTCAACGTAACCAGAAGGCATTCGTCAGCTTCGCCTGCTGGAAAATATTCAACTTCCGGATCATAACCAGCATATTTAGCAGCGATCACAAGGTTTTCCAGTGCACAGCCGAGGCTGATGTACAATTCACGGTTGTCCGGATCAACCACTGGCAGGCGCCGTGTAAAATCCGGACAGATTCGGATGTTGTCTTTCTTGAGCGAAAATTTCCACGGCTGAGTGTTGTGCCCGGATGGTGCCATGATTGCATAACGAACGAACTCGATCATTTGTTGCATTTGATCTTCCTCTGTTATTTTATGTGAATATTCGATCCGGATGCCGATACTTACCAGTGCATTCCCGATTTTTTTAACATGTAGGAACGTATAAACGCATTTCGATATCGATATAGGTAATTTTCTTAATTCCGATCAAATCTTCCGACAGGATTGACAGGATTGGATTGTATCCTGTTAATACTGTTTATCCTGTCTGAATTTTCCATTTTCTTGAAAATTCTGGTATCACGATCCTGTTATAGCATTATTTCCCGGCTTACATGTATTGATAATCGAATAAACCAACCCGACAATTGCGCTTATGGCTAATAATGACATGGGGAAGAAATTGATTTCGAAAGGGGGTGCATGAGACCTGATGAATAGATTAGGGGCTGGAGTTCATTAGTATTTCACAACCGATTAAAGCGGGAGTAGCATTTCTGCAATTCAAGATATGACTTTCTTGTAACAGCCCATACGGTTATACATCGCCTACCTGTTTTCCTTCCCTTGAGTTCATTTATCCTAAAACGTGTAGTATGTAAACCCAGTTTCTGGCAGGACAGCATGAGACCTCCCACGGTCACACAAGAGAGCATTCGCAACCATCCCGACCGTAACCACTCCAGCAATAATTAATCTGCTTCACCTTCAACTTCTTCATGGAGTATCGCTTCATGCTAAGGCCACCTTTGGTTCGCTTGCGCTTCAGGCTGTGGTTGCCGATACTCAGGAACTCTGCACAACACCTTACGATGTCGTACTTCCTTTTCTCTTCGCACGGAAGCAGAACCGTGCGGAGGGATTTTAACCCCTGTATAGACATGCTCATTTTTTTATTCCCAGGTCCTGCACCTGGGCAAGTAATATTACATTGCACACCAATTTGTTCAGTCAATGATAGATACAGTGGGCATAACTGCCCTGATACCTCCTGAACTGGTCTATGCATGCCAGCACCGTCCCCTGGATGTGAACAATATAGTACCCACATCTTCAATAAGTCCCCGCAGCAAGCTGTGCGCATGGACTGCGGTATGGAGGGATGAAATAATTAACGGGCAGCTGGATATTGATTCACTGATAGTGGTTGCCGGGGGCGACTGCCATAATGCATTGGTTGACGGCCAGAAAGTAGCCCTTAGTGGCGTACCAACCCATTATTTCTTTTATCCGTTTGACAGGGACCCGGATTACATGGCATCACAACTGGAAGGATTGGCCGGGTTCCTGGGTGGTATAAAGGATAAGGAAATGTTTTCCAGGATATCAGGATTAAAGGAAAAAGGACTGGCATTGGACCAATTGAGGGTTGACGATCGTGCCAGGGCAAGTGATGTATTTTCCGCACTGATATCTTTTGGCGACCTGCAGGGTGATCCTGCGGCCTTTGAGGAAGTGCTGGATACCATACCCCGGACCGATGTGGAATATTCAAGCAGGGTGGCCCTTATCGGGGTGCCACCGATATATCCGGATTTCCATGAGGTTGCAGAGAGTTTCGGGCTCCACGTGGTATATGATGAACTGCCCTATGAATTCATGAGGTTGGGCGGGAATGATCTGCAGGCCCTTGCCGGAAGTTACAGGAATTACAGCTTTTCAGGTCCTATCACGGGCAGGATAGAGATCATCAGGCAGGAACTGGACCGGCGGCGGGTTGATGGGGTGATCCATTATACCCAGTTTGCATGCCACCATACCCTGGAGGATGAGATATTCAGGACACACCTGGATTATCCGGTACTTACGGTGCAGGGTGACCTGCCCCACCCGTCTTCCGAGCAGTTGAAGTTGAGGCTTGAAGCCTTTTCAGAGATGCTGGAGGTAATGCCATGAATACCGGGCTTGATGTGGGCAGCACCACAGCAAAGATAATCAGGTTGGAGTCAGGAAAATTAACCGCATCTAAAGTGGTGCCCAGTCATAGATGGAAGGAATTGTTGGAAGATGGAAATAAGAGTGATAATATAGAGACAGTAGAGACTCTGGATACCATAGTGTCCACAGGTTATTTCAGGAAGACAGTGCCCCACACCGCCGCAATAACAGAGATAACAGCCGCTTCGCTGGGGGTGAGATACTATATACCTGACGCACAGGTCATAGTGGATGTGGGCGGGCAGGATACAAAAGTAATAGACCTTCGCAACAATACATTCCTGATCAATGACAAATGCAGTGCAGGTACGGGCGCATTCCTGGAACTTGCTGCCCATTATTTTGATATTCCCGTAGAATCACTCGGGAAGCTGCATACACGGGCCAGGCGATGTGCCCTGATAAATAATACCTGTGGTGTGTTCGCCATATCTGAGATGATATCCCAACTTGTGGGCGGCTATACCATGGAAGAAGTGATCTGCGGCATACACCAGGCCTTTGCCAGGCGTATCGCCCAGATGTTACCACCTGTAGAAACAGTAGTACTTATCGGTGGAACTGTATTAAATACAGGCATTGTCGAATCATTTGAATCTATCCACGGCTCAACGGTTGTAGTACCGCCGTCACCACAGACAGTAAATGCCCTTGGTGCGGCATTGTATGGTGAAAAATTGAGGCCGGGACAATAATTTTACTTTTAATCTTTTACCCAGGGACTTTTAAAAGCTTCGTTGACAACCTCGTGCATTCGCTTGACCATGTAATCATGGGCTTCATTGACCGTTTCCAGGTCACCCCGCAGCATCAGTATCTCACGCGAGTCCACTTCTACTATGTCAACATTTGCTGCCCTTGAAACTGGTTCCAAGTCGAATTCCTCTACCAGTTCAACTATTACTGATTCCGGTATGCCGGGAGGTATCATCAGGTCATACAGACCTTCCATTTCATTTTCTACAGTCTTTTGTCCCTGTATTTCGGAATCGTCCTCTTCAGCGTATTCATCACCAATAAACTGGTTTTCTTCATCCGTTTTTTCTGATCTTTTTTTAGTCAACTTCAATCACCGATAAATAAATTCTAAATTTTATATGTACTATGCGATCTGCTCACCTGCATGCTGTCCATATATAGAATCATATACCTCCTCAATATGGAAGATCACAACAGCTTTACCAGGTAGTTTCTTGGATTCTGCCAGACTTTTTGCCTCTTCAAAACGCTCTCCTTTCTCATGGTAATCCACAGAACCCTTGACCTGATATGATTTCTGTGATTCACCGTCAAATCCTACCATTGATAATTTAGGATTCTCTTTGAGATTATTAGCAGTTTTCTTAAGGAAATTGTCCACGATCATAATTGTCTCATCATCAATGAATTTCCACATTCCGACAAAAATAACATTAGGTTTGCCGTTTTTATCAGCCGTTGCAATAGGAAGTGGCTTTTGATTCTGGATGACTTCTCTTACTTCTGGAGTTAATTTAACCATACTATTCACCATTCATTATTGTAGTCATTTATGTTCATATACTTGTTGATAAAAAATAAACTTTAGTAAAATATAACGGCAGACAAGACCATCATTTTATTCATGATATTGAATGATTTTATACCACTGGTATGCTATAAGGATGAGCGTGAATATTACAACAAACCCCACTGTCGAGTCCTAATATGTTGAATCCTAGTGTCGATTAATACTTCCATTGAGTCATTTATTTTTTGTATTTGAATCATGTGAAAGTTCAATGCATCTGTATGCCATTCTAGGGGCAATCAAGCCTCCATCAACCACGACAAAGAACCAGTTCCTTTAAAGAAAATCCTTATTTTGTGCTCAATAATATACCTCAAACCCAGACCTCCGGCCTTTGTTTTTTATCGTTTCATCCCCTATTCTGATAGATTGGTTGAACAATTATAATAACAAGCGTTCATGATCCATCGGGACACTAATGAGCATGAAAATGCTATTTTCAGAGCAAACATACCACGATCTCTTAAAGATCATCCAGATCAAAAACTACAAAGCCCTTTTCTTTCAATTCTTTTTTGCCTGTTATCTTCTTTGCAGAAAGACCAAAAACCTCTATTCGTTTGCCTTTGTTCCAGTTCACAAAACCGGCCTTGATCTTAAGTTTTTCAAGGATTGCCAGGGACTGCTTCAATGAGAGTGTACTCCACTTACACTCCATAAATAAAACATCCCTTGATTCATCATTCACTACAAGAAGGTCAATCTCAACATCCTTATGCCACCATTTATTTATTCCTGTATAGCTGAAGAGAATATCAATACAATTCCATCCAAACAATTTTTCAATAAAATGTTCAAACCGTCTTCCGCAGTAACTATTAAAGTCTTTTTGCACCTTGTTCATTACTTCCTTTTTCTTCCCTGCCTCAAGCATACCCCTGTTGCTGTACACGAACCTGAACCAGAAATCAAAATAATCATCATTTATTACATATATCCCGCCCTTTCTTTTATGTATTGGTAAAATATGCCGTATAGTGTGCAGGTTTTCAAGCGTATTCAGGTATTTTGAAAGATTGGCTTTGTCCATATTTGTAGCCGAATATAATTTGCCAAGAGAATTATATCCAAGTGACAGTTTCTTGAGAATAAGCGCATATATCCACTGCTCACGAAACTCATGTTTCAATAAAAAATCCACTTCTTCATGGAGGTATTTTCCTTTCGACAGGATATTTTCCTCGATATTTTGAAAAACTGTTTGTGTATCATCCCATTTATCCAGATAAGCGGGAATACTTCCAATTGTGAAAATGGTTTTTAGAACGTCATCTGTACTATATCCAGGCAGGAATTTTCTAACAGGATCCAGCCTCAGTTGTGTAACTTCCCACTGTCCGGTCCTTCTTCCAAAAAGGGGAGACCTGACCCCAAGCACTTCAGTTTCCATTAAACTGACACTTGAGCCGCAGAGAATAAGCATAACATTCCGGTGTTTAAGTATCTGGTCCCATATCTTCTGGAACAGTGATGGAACAGCCCTCTCAACTTCTATTAAGTATGAGAATTCATCTATTACGATTATTGTCTTTACAGACTCATTGAGGAATTCTACAAGATTTTCAAACAATTCAGTCCATGAATTCGATTCAATTCTTGAGAATATTGGAATATCCAATTGTTCTGCTATAGTTTGTTTAAATTCATTGATGTTCTCATAAGTTGTATCTTTTGAGGCAAGGAAATATGCACCATATTTGTTTTCTAAGGATTTTTGTATAAGTTCGGTTTTTCCAACTCTCCTTCTGCCATATATGATTATAAACTCCGGTCTGGAGCTTTTATAGCAGTTTTCCAAAAATTCCAGTTAATTTTCCCTGTTAATGAACTTTTGTATCATGATTATTATACTTTCTATACAAATAGTTAAATATTACGGTATATTAGCCTGGTAGCTTCCCCGATAGACTGATCCACACAACAGACTATCAACATTCATCCATATCTTATTGCGCAATCCTTACCTCGTCCAGCAAGAACGGTGGCCTGAATATCCCATTCTCTGTAATCACAGCGGTCACGTTCTCCATTGGAGTGGCATCAAAGGCCGGGTTGAACACAGGCACGCCACGGGGCGCAATCCGGCACCCGGCAATAAAGCGCAGTTCATCTGCGTCTCGTTGTTCTATTTCCACCTCGTCTTCCATTCTCTCGAAATCGAATGTGGAAACAGGTGCAGCCACATAAAAAGGAATTTCGTGCTCCTTTGCCACTATGCTGTGGGTGTAGGTACCGATCTTGTTGAATACCGCATCCTGGGTGATACGGTCCGCTCCCACTATGACACTATCCACCATACCCTGTTGCATCACATAAGCGCTCATACTATCGGTTATCAGTGTTACAGGAATGCTGTCCTCCATTAGTTCCCATGTGGTTATCCTGCTGCCCTGGTTCAACGGCCTTGTCTCGCAGGCGATCATTTTTATCTCCTTGCCAGACTCAATGGCACTTCGAACCACACCAAGGGCTGTGCCCCAGTCTACGCAGCCCATCCGGCCCGCATTGCAGTGGGTCATGACAGTATCACCATCATCCAGGAGAGCGGCACCGTGCGCACCAAGCCTTTTGTTCAATTCCACATCCTCGTCGGCTATGGCTTTTGCTTCTGCCAGGACAATACTACGTATGCTGCTGGTATCGTATGCATCCCGGGCCACATCCAGTACCCGATCCACACCCCATGCAAGATTAACGGCGGTTGGCCTGGTGGCCTTGATGACATCACCGATCCTGCATAATTCGTCCAGCAGTATTTCCATGGAACTGGCACTGCTGCGAACGGCTGCCAGGGCAATGCCAAAACCACCTGTGGCACCCAGTGCAGGTGCACCACGCACCCGCAGCGACGAAATAGCCTCTGTGAGGGAAGCAATGTTGTCACACTCGATGACCTTGTATTGCGCGGGCAGCAGGGTCTGGTCTATCATCATAATGGTGCTATTCTCGTCGTTCCAGTCAATTGTCCTCAATCTTTTTTCACGTCCTGTTCGTATCAATGTTAAACAATGCGGCTGCATTTTCACCCAGTATCAGGGCTTTGTGCCTGTCATCGATGTCCATGCCTAGTATATTGGCCACTTCATTGCCCTGGTCCCTGAAAGGATAATCGGTGCCGAACAGTATCCGGTCAAAGCCATGCGCTTCCATAATGTCTATTATGCGCTCCACTGTGATGTGTTCATGCCCGGGTCTGGGAAACACATAGGCTGTATCCAGGTACAGGTCCCTGCCCAGCAGGTGGCGCTCCACCTCGTCCCAGCAGCGGTGTCCCCCCAGGTGGGCGGCTACTACCTTCAACCTGGGAAATGAGTCCAGTACACTGGCAACCCTGTCTGGCGTAGTGTGCACATGCTTGACCGGAATTACCTCATATCCTGCATGGAATACCAGTACCATATCGTCGCTCAGCGCCTCGTAAATGGGATACATACGCTCATCATCAGGGTAGAAGTGCTGGAACTCGCTGTGCAGCTTGATACCTTTTATTCCCATCTCCCGCATGCGCCGGATCTCCTCATTCGGGTTGGGATATTCGGGGTGCATGGCCCCCAGACCGATAAGGTGGGGTGCGTTGGTGGATATTTCTGCCACCCAGTTATTGATGCTTTCCACCTGCGCCGTGGTTGTGGCTACTGAGAGCAGGACTGAAGCGTCCACATGTCCGGCCTGCATACTTATGCGTATGCCAGATACGGTGGCCTCGCCGCAGGCATTAACACCGTATTGCTGTTCCAGTCCGGCAATGGCTTTTGAGGCTATCTTGTCAGGGAAGATATGGGCGTGAGCGTCAATGATCATGTGAAGCTAAGTTGGAGTTGATGGTGATAAGAATTTTGGAATTGTAGTGGGAGAGGGGCCTTTTCTGGCATTCAACATTGATCTTAATTATAGCAAATTTATAAATAGTAACATATTTGCTTGATCTGTCACGTTAGAAAAATGTATTCACGACTGTTATCCATAGAACTTTTCCAATGTCCCTTGAGCTCTCTGTAGTTGTATTAATATCTACAAGGAAGATATCACCTTTCATGCAGCTCTTCCCTTGATCTGAATTTGAGCTCTCCCATATCGAACCCCTTTTCAAGTAATGTTATTTCTCATTCTGATATCTGTTTTTGCGTCACTTCGTCAATCCAATTCTGCATAGCTGAATTCACAGCATTTCCAAGATAGCCTTTCTTATTATAGTATATTTTCTGTGCAAGTGCCCTAAACTGTTTTTCAACGTCATTATCTATGTTGATTGTAATAGTTCCCATGTTAATATTTTTGCAGTGTTGATGTACTTAAATGTTGAGATTACGCAAATATGAAAATTTCTAAAGTATCCACATACAATATCCTTCCAAATCAATCCCCACGCCAGGTAACCTCAACATCATCGGGCCTGTAATTGGGCCGCACATGGGATTCATTTAACGGCAACAGGGTCTGCTGCCCGAACATCAGCAGCCCGAGGTATGCTATCATGCTGCCGTTATCACCCATGAACCGCTGCTCTGGCACATAGAACTTAATACCCCGCTCATTGCACATGATCCCAAGCATCTCACGCAGCCGCATATTGGCACCTACACCGCCCGCAAGCAGTATCTCGTTCTTACCAGTATGTGCCACTGCCCGTTCCGTGACTTCCACAAGCATGGCAAATGCAGTCTCCTGGAATGAAAAACACACATCTTCTATACTGGATCTTTTCAGGGCAGCGGAGGCGGCAGTGGACAGGCCCGTAAATGAAAAGTCCATCCCCTTCACAACATAGGGCAGCGGCACATAGGATGATGCATTTTTAGCAAGCACTTCGATCTTGGGACCGCCCGGATGCTGTAATCCCGCACCCCTGGCAAATTTATCAAGGGCGTTGCCGATACCGATATCCAGTGTTTCGCCAAAGACACGGTAACGGCCAGCCCTGTAAGCCAGTACCTGGGAATTTGCCCCGCTTACATACAGTACCACCGGGTCCTGTGATGGTGTCTTCCAGCGGCCTACTTCTATATGTGCAACGCAGTGGTTCACGCCGATAAGTGGTATGTCGAGTGAAAGGGACAGTGCCCGGGCCGCAGTGGCAACGGTGCGCAGGCATGGCCCCAGCCCCGGACCCTGGGAAAAGGCTATAGCATTGATATCGCCTGGGGCAACTTCTTTATCCCTGGCATTTGCAAGTACTGTTGAAACCACATTTTTAATATGGTCTGCATGGTGCTGGGATGCTTCCCTGGGATGAATGCCTCCGGTTGGTGGAACATATGTGGAGGTTACTTCGGCTATTACATCAAATGTGTCCACAATGGCTGCACTCAGGTTCCATGCGGTTCCTTCTATACCTAGGATTATGGGTTTGGTCGGTCCGTTCAAAAGAGTGCCCCTGTACAGTGATATTCTTAAGGTAAGAAGGTGTGATCACGCTTAAATATTTAGTTTTGGGACTACAGTATTTCCTGGATTTTCCTGGCTACTTTGTCCAGCTCGGGGATTATCGGGTCCAGTTTTGTTTCGGGTTCGATCAGTACGGCAACAAGGGCCTTTTGTCCTGCACGGGTTGCAATTAGCCTTTCATTGGGATAATCAATGATAACCCTTGAACAATTCTGCCCGTATTTTGACATGGCAACATCTGCTGTTCTCAACATTGTTGCTGAGACCTTTGCATATTTTTCTATATCGGATTCGGCATACTGGCTGAAGATATAGCCGTCCTGGCTGGCGACAAGTGACATCTTCACTCCTACTAAGTTAGACAGGTCTTGTCTTACCCATTTGAGCATACTGTCCATAATAATATTTCGTGACATATCTGGCAGGTCAATAACTTTATAAGAATAATTGATGCTACAGGGGTGATAAATCTTTCCTTAATTAGTCAGAATCTCCAAATAATATAGTCCTATAAGATAGCTCCACCCAATATACATGTGGAAATTTAATACGATGTGGATGTACTATCGGTGACTCCCTGATGCTCTAGTGTTGTTGTATCATGGAGATGGCAACCATATCTGAAGGAACTTGTTGTTACCCGCCCGGAAATTAAGATTAACTGGGTTTTTCTGGAATGATTTAAGTAGTTTAAATTTCTAAATATATCTTCTATGGCGATGTCTAAGAAGGATATGGGAAGGAAGAGTGCAAAGAAAAAGGCTGAATTGGCAGAACTCGAAAAACTGGCTGCTTCCGGAAGCGGTGATGCTAAGAAGAAACTTGCAAAGGCCAAGAAAAAGATGAAATGATCAATTTAGGGGGTTGACTTTTTTATGTGGGTTTATAGGTAACTCGTAAAAAGTGGTCATATGGGTGAGTTATTGATAAAATCGAAAAAAACTATGCAATAGCCATCTTTTGATGACATTAACAAATTGGCCGTTAGTATGCATTTTTCAGTAACTTGTGTAGACTACCGTTTTTCGTAAGATTTACTATCGCCTGTATTAATATGGACGAAAGTTAGCGTATCTTTTTCTGATGAAGCCATGAATAATATCACATATGAATCACCGTTTCGATGTAAAAAGAAATTATACTACACATGCGACCTTAACAGAACAATGATTTTTTCAATACAAAAACCAAAGGAACTGAATCGTACCGGACTTTAACATTGTTTTTCTTATGAAGGTTATCGGCATGACCACAGCGACGCCTTATGGGGCTGTGGTCATCTTATTTTCGATTCTTTTTGATAAGATAATATAAATATAGGTGAAACATGTTACCTATTGTTATGGCGAAAGAAAGGAAACGACACGTTTTAACTATAGACCCAAAACAGCTACATGAAGGAACATGTCGGGTATTGGATGCAGACTGGGGAGATGGGCGCCTCAAAGCAGCCGTATGCAAAGAAGGTAATGTCATAAAGATATATCCAGTTGAACCAGAATAAATGGTTAGCTTAAAAGATTTTTCCCCATTACATTTTATTTTTCATAAATCCCACAAGTCAAATGAGATTATAATCCGAACAGACAACTTGAAAGAAGGGGATTGTAAAGTAGAACCCGTTTGGAATTGGCGAAAGATGCGCAACAATAAATATCTTATATGTAATAATGATGGCAAGATTGAAATATATGAAATTAATTGATTAGTCCTTTTTTCTATGTGCATTCAAAGTGACTAAAGAATTAAAACCACAGTTAAACGAACCAGGCTTTATAGAAAGGCGGCTGGCAAATATACGATAGCTATTCGACGTCGTTGGAGGTTAGTTTCTTGGTGTATTGGCCACTTATATATATTGATAATGCGGGGGGAGGGATTCGAACCCTCGGATTCCTTCGAAACAGGGTCCTAAGCCCTGCGCCTTTGACCTGGCTGGGCTACCCCCGCATAATGTTTGGTATTTACGCTAGAAATCTGTGAAACCAAGTGCTGTGGGTGATGTTTTTAATGTACCTTTGTAGATTTAAATCTTTGGTGAATACTTGATACAGGAAAATTCATCTATTGACAATTATGGGGAATACGTTAATTACACCCAGCAGATCATCCTTCTCGATCATTCCATCCAGTATCGGGAGAAAAACAATACTTGAGATATTCCTTTCACTTTCCACCAGTGCCACACCTTCGGATTGCACCTTAAGTACAGTACCCAGGGCATGGTGGCAAAAAGCGCACGGTAATGAAACAGTGTTTTCATACACTACTGTTTTCTTAATAGGTATTTGTATAACATCGCCCTTTTTAACCTCCACATCCCCTGCCGAAATAAGCATTTCCCATTTACCTTCAGTTGAAATGGTAAAATAATACGGTACTGCAGATACATTCTCCCTCTCGATATGGTCCATACCACCCAATACCAGTTGTATAGGGACCGGCAGGACATTTTCATTTCCAGGCATGATATATGATAATTAGCGTTTATGATATATAACTTACTTTTTACACGTCTTTTTTCAAACACAATATTTGTCGCATTCCTTTTCCATCAGACAAAAACCAGTCACCTCCTTCATTTACAGCACAACAATTAAAAACTATCATGCGGTAATAATTCAATCCGTATCAATTTTCAAGAGGAACAAGTATGGATTATAGAAGAATCATCCCCTGTCTGGATGTAAAGGATGGACGTCTGGTCAAAGGCGTAAATTTTGTAGACTTAAAAGACGTTGGCGACCCGTCCGAGAATGGTGCAGCCTACAGTGAAGCGGGAGCCGACGAACTGGTTTTCCTGGACATAACCGCGACCATCGAGAACCGGAAAACCACAGTCGATGCCGTGGCAAGAACAGTAGAAAAAATCTCCATACCACTAACCGTTGGAGGTGGCATAGGAAGTATCCAGGACATACAGGCACTACTGGACGTGGGTGTATCCAAAGTATCAATTAACTCGGCCGCAGTACGAGCTCCTGGCCTTGTAAAAGAAGCGTCATCAGAATTCGGCAGCGAAACATTAACCATTGCCATAGATACCAGGCAGAACCCACAATTGCAGTCAGGTTTTGAGGTTATGGTTAACGGAGGCAACAAACCTACTGGCATCGATGCTGTCCAGTGGGCTAAACAAGTAGAAGAATCAGGTGCCGGTGCCATTCTTCCCACCAGTATGGACGCAGACGGCACCCTGGCTGGATATGATATCCCAATGACCAGGGCCATTGCCGACGCGGTTGGCCTGCCAATTATAGCATCCGGCGGTGCCGGCACGCTCGAACATCTTTATGAAGCCATAACTGATGCACATGCAGATGCCGTACTGGTTGCGTCCATTGCACACTTTGGTACATATACGATTCTGGAAATGAAGGAGTACCTGGCAGGAAAAGGTATACCCGTAAGATTGTAGTATTTCGAAGTCTTTTTGATGTATTGAAGTCCTCTCTGCAACATATGACTAAAAAGATGACCTATGCCCGCTCAGGCGTGGACATAAATCTGGAGGAAAGGGCCATCAAGGCACTGGCTTCTGAGATAACATACAAGCGTACCGGGTTAGGTGCACCGCTGACAGACATCGGACACTACGCCGGCCTTATCGAGTTCGGTGAATATGCCCTTGCCCTGGCTACTGACGGTGTAGGTTCCAAGGTCCTCATTGCCAACGAGATGAGGCGCTGGAATACAGTGGGCATAGACTGTATGGCCATGAATGTGAATGACCTGCTGGCCATAGGTGCAGAACCCCTTTCTTTTGTAGACTATCTGGCAGTCGCAAAGCCGGATGAAGAACAGATGGCACAGATAGGGGAAGGGCTCCAGCGTGGAGCCAAACTTAGCAGGCTGACTATTGTGGGTGGAGAGACCGCAACTTTGCCAGAGATCATCAATGGGTTCGACCTGGCCGGTACCTGCCTGGGGGCCCTCAGGAAGGGCCAGGTCATCACTGGTGAAAATATAAAAAAGGGCGATGTACTGGTAGGAGTACCAAGTTCAGGAATCCACAGCAATGGCTATACCCTTGTGCGCAAGATCATTGAGCGATCCACCTTTAATTACCATGACCCGTTCCCTCTTAATCCTGAAACCACCATAGGCGATGAACTGCTCATCCCCACACGCATCTATATTGAGATACTAGATGTAATAAAGGAATGCGAGGTGCACGGCCTGGCACATATCACAGGAAGCGGACTGTTAAAACTTCGCAGGATTACCGACCTTGGATTTGATATACATTCGCCTCTTAAGCCCCAGCCAATTTTCAGGTTCCTGCAGGAACTGGGAGAAGTTGACGAACTTGAAATGTACAAGACCTTCAACATGGGCATGGGATTCTTGATTGTGCTGCCAGAACAGGATGCTCAGCGAGCGGCAAAGATCACTGGTGGTAGGATCGTAGGTAAGATCATTAGTTCAGGAATACGAGTTAGGGAACTGGAGATTGTTTAATTATTGAAGATCATCGTAAAAATTTATGTGCTTTTAAAAGGGTCGGTTTTTGACTGTACATAAAGTATCAATCGAATTTTATTATATTTGTTAAATCAAAGCAGAAATACTGATTGGTATCTATTGAAATTGATTTGGTACTTAACATCCATTGACACCTTCCACGTACCTACCTTCCACATACTTATATTTATAATATCTTGACAACGAAAAGGATATGTTCCGAAAATTATATTTTACATATTTACCTTTAGGTACCTGAATTTCATATTATTATAAATAGATGAGACCAATATTGAAAGAATATTCCAGATTTGTGTCCGGAACAACAGTAATTAACTTATGATAACAAGGTGCCCGGTATATGGTTACAATAAAAACTTTCAAAACTACTTTTTTAAACCCACAACTGCCACAGCGGGACCGGCTGGTATGCCCGGTCTATGATACCATTGATGAGACCGAATATGCCAGATACGGCAGTGAAGAGAATAATGTCATAAATATTACCACACGCAAGACTAGTGTTGACAGTGAAAAGTTCATTGAAAATTCTAAAAAATGCCTTGACCGTTTCTTTGATGAAAAGATACTTGTAGAACGGAATGAAGCGGCACTATATATTTACGGCATCAAGTACACTCTCAACAAAAATATTCAGAGCCAGATACCCGAAATAGCCAGGAGAAACATCTATTTTGCTTTCGGGTTGGTTGGCCTTGTAAAGGTGGAGGATCTGGGCAAGGGCAGTATTGTGGGGCACGAGAGAATTTTTGAAAAACACACAATTGAACGCTATAACCTGATGAAGGCGTGCGGCATGAACTTTTCACCCATAGTATGCGAATACAACATGCCCGGGCATGAGATCAATAACATCCTTGAAGATTACCTGGGCTTCAAGCGACCCGACCTGGTAATAAGGGAAGAACGAGCGCCCCTGGTGGACCTGGAACTTAACGACACCAGGCATATACTGTGGGAGATCAATGAAATCGAAATAATTGAGAAGATACAGCAGCTATTAAAAGACGAGAAGGTCTTGATACTGGACGGGCATCACCGATATAATGCGTCCAATGAACTTCGTAAGAAGGACGGTGTGGATTATACTATGATGATGTTCATGGAAGGTGGGGACCGTGCCCTCTTATTGCTGCCCTGGCACAGGGTGGTAAAGCGTATGGATACAGGCAAGCTTGGGTTGCAGGTGAAGCGGTACTTTGAGACGATCCGGGAAGGAGGACTGGATGATGGATTCCACAATGTATTGCAGGATAGTGATGGTAAGTATGATGTAAGGATAGGGTTGTATGAAGGTGGGACGTTCTCTGTTCTAAAGGCAAATAACGAGGATGTCAAGCGGCTTTCGATGGAAATGGGAGAAAATGTGGGGCTGGACTATATTGCACTGAATGAATGGATCATCGGGCCCTGTATGAATAATGGCAATACAGATGATGTGGTTTTTGTGGATAGCATGAATGAAGCTGTTAACAAGGTTGATACCCAGGGTTTTGATGTGGCTTTTCTGATCAGGCCACTTGCTATTGAAGATGTGGAGTACAAGGCTCATGTGGAGATGAAGAATTTTCCCCAGAAGTCCACATTGTTCCTGCCAAAGGTTGCTGAGGGGATAATGATGCGGCGGTTCAGGGAGTAGGGACGAATGTGTGTGGCGGGATTCTCGTCTTCGAATTGATGAGGGGAATATTCAGAGTGTGATTTTTGCTTTTATTTGAGCAATATCATGTTCTATCATTGTTATC
>Ga0255420_10037_pt1 | contig 26295 bp, 23 predicted proteins | sample ANMaggSeSYBR02I3_FD_182630 | JGI IMG/M metagenome (GOLD analysis project Ga0255420, IMG submission 182630) | Sediment cell enrichment communities from methane seep in Santa Monica Basin, California, United Staets - ANME aggregate JGI... | ecosystem: Environmental > Aquatic > Marine > Cold seeps >...
CTCCTTCGTCCCTAGTCCTCGGGACTTCAGTGGACGAGAAAAGTATTCATTAATTTGCAAAGATAGGCTTCTGAAACAAACATCCCGATTTGCATTTTATTTTTTCAACTCCCTGATCAGTTGCCGTATCTGTGTGAAATCACTTTTCTTAAAGACCAGGATCTCTTTCAGGGGAACCTTTACAATGAAGGAGTAAGCGATCATATATCCTATCGAACCTGCAGTGTAACTTACATTGGTCGCCATGGCTGCGCCCGCACCACCATGTTGTGGGATCCATAAAAGATTGAGCAGAATATTCAGCAGCAGGGCAGGAAGGAAAATGTAAAGTATGATTTGTGGTTTCCCAAGTCCCGCGAGATGTCCGCTCAGGATCCGGAAGATCACCACTATAATAATACCCGGCAGGATCAGCTGGATAATGCGTATACTCGGTATATATTCAGTGCCGAAAATAAGGGGCACAAGATAAGGAGCCAGGAAAAAGATGGCAACGGAAGCAATGACTGAAAAAAGAAAAGAAAGGCGCACCAACACCCCTGTAGTGGATATCATGGCGGCCTGGTCCCGGGTAGTTGCTGTGCGACTGAAAACCACAATGCCTATGGCCAGCGGTAACAGCCACAGTTGTTCCGCAACAGAAACACCGAGAGAATAAATGCCTACTTCCGTAGCATCCCTCAGTTTTTCAATGAACAGGATATCAATACGAAAATTCAACTGTATGATAAAAAAGGATGCTGAAAAAAGAATGCCGAGTTTCAACAGGCTTTTGATGATCTCTTTATGAATTCTTAGCCTGATCCTGAATGACCTGCTGATGAGGATGATCCCATAGATGCCAACGATAATTCCGGAAACCAGGAAGGCGATAATGGCTCCGAGGATCTCAAAGCTAAAGGCCCAGACCAGCAGGGCAATCAGGCCGAGGTTAATGGCATTGGTAATCCAGTTCATCTGGTTGGCCTTGTTGATCTCATCATCGCCGAGGAATACACCACCAATATATACGATGGCAAGCCTACCAGGGATTATCAGCAGGACCAATCCGATCATCAGTGGAGTAAAAGATGGCTCATCGTATATCCAATACGTAATGGCGGAAATGATGATACCAAGTACAGAAGCCATGATCAGCAGCACAATGATAGAAGAAACCAGTTCATTCTTATCATATTTTCCTTTGCCGACATGTAAGATGGCTGAACCACGGATACCCAAATGCGTTAGACTGACCACGATCATGGGGATGATCACCAGTGCAGTGAAGATGCCGTATTTATCCGGGCCAAGCACCCGGGCTAGGATGATGCTTGCCAGCAAACCGGTAATGATAGAAAAAACATTGCTGTTGAAAACACCAATAACATCCCTAACGAACCTTCTTTTTGCCATAAAAAACCGGATTGTTTTGCGAATGTAATAAAAAAGTAATCAGGTTCAGGATACAAGAGTAAGGGTACAAGCATATTGAATTTCCAATTCTTATTCTTATTCTTATTCCATGTTCCTTGTTCTCTATTCTCTATTCCCAATGCCTTTTAGAAGGATATTCGGATCAAGCGGTTTTTTTGTTCCCCTGAAAACGATGTTGTGCCTTTCCACGTTCGACAGGTAAGCCCAGGCTGCGGCTTTTGCATTATGGGTGGCCTTGAGACTTCGGAGCATCTTCTTTTGCAGGAGTTTGTCATTATACATGATCGACCAGTTTTCCAGCATGGCATCCATAAACTCCTCAGTGCGCATCTTCACCGGCTTATGTACGACTTCAAGGAAATGATAATGTTTCCAGTCCACCGGGAAATTCGTAGAAAGCAGCCTGTTTTCTTTTTCTATCCTGCGGAACAAGCCGGTACCGGGCAAGGGCGTGACGATGGTGGCCTGCATGGCATCCATACCGCTATCGATGGCAAATTGTGTCCTGTCAAAAAGATCCTGCTTCGAATCACTGTCGAGGCCATAGATCAGGGCACCCAATACACTGATGCCGTATTTATGGATGCGATCGAAAACTTCTTTGTATTGCTCAATGCCCATCTTCAGGTTCAGCCTTTTGTTGGCTTCCCGGAGTTGTTCCTCCTTTTCCGATTCTATCCCGATCAGGATCATACGGCAACCGCTTTCCGCAGCATATTTCAGAACCTCTTCATTATCGGCTACGTTCAGTGAAGCCTGGCAATACCAATCTTTCTTTATGCCTCTCTCGATCATGCCCTTGAAGAGTTTGATCGCTCGTTCAGCCGATTGCTTTGAATATCCGATAATGTTATCATCAACGAAATAAACCAGGCTCTGTGGGATGGTTTCAAGTTCATCAAGTACATCCTCTACGGGCCGCTGCCGGTAACGGCTGCCATTAAATATATGGACCGAACAAAAGTCGCAGTTCATCGGGCAGCCCCGTGTCGTCTGTATATTGGCATAGGTGTAAGATGGATGAAACAGATCCCGCCTGGGGATTGGCATATTCACCATTGGCAGCAATTCTCCCTGGTACCGGTTTTTGAGCTTACCATTTTCGAAATCATTGATAAGTTGCCTCCAGGTACTTTCAGCTTCACCAATTAACACAACATCAAAAAAATTTGCTGCTTCATCAGCAAGCATGGAAGCATGGATCCCACCAATTACTGTTGGGATGTCTGCTTTTCTGTAAATGGAAGAGAGCTCGTAGGCCCTGTTGATGTTTGCAGTTACTGCAGTAATGCCGACCAGATCAGCTTCTTTGAATTTGAATTCATCGAAATTTTCGTCAATGATCTCAATATCCCAGTCGGATGGAGTAAGCGAAGCGATGATCCCAAGGGCAAGTGGTGGAGACAAAGAATGCGTGTCGTACAAACCATTTTTGGTATGTTGGTTCCAGGGATTAATTAGGATCAGCTTCTTTTTATCCATTCTGATTACAATGCAAAAGTTCTGATACAAAGATATTATTTTTGAAGGAAGCTTTATCCGGACAGTTGAAAGCATAAATGAAATGATTAAATTTGCCCGTTAAGCATACTGCATTTAATATGAAGTCAATATGATAATCTCAAAATACAATATCCGTTATATCCGGCTTCAGGAAGAAGATATTGAACTGGTTCGAAAGTGGCGAAACCATCCCAGTATTACAAAATACATGGTGTACCGGGAAGAGATCACACCTGAAATGCAAAAGAAGTGGTTTGCATCAATTAATAATAATGAAAACCTGTATTTTATTATTGAATATAAGGGGAAGAAGATCGGGCTGATCAACGGAAAGGATATCAACTGGGAAGAGAAGTCGATGGAAACAGGGATCTTTATCTGGAATAAGCATTACAGACAAACTCATATCCCTACACTTTGCACCTTGATATTTGCAGAACTCGGTGTTTTGGTCTGGGACCTGAAACCCAGGGCTACGATCCTGAAAAGCAATGAAAGAGCACTAAAATATAATAAGATGCTTGGGTTTAAGATTATTGAGAATGATCCGGATAAGGAATATGTAAAACTGGAGATGAACAAGAGCAGCTCCGGATTCATTGCCAAAAAATTAAAAGCTGCACTCAATCTTCTTGCCGGAAACGAACCCATCAAGATTGTTTTTGAAAAAGAAGATATTGACAGCGGTCTGTTGGATATAATATTATCAGGCTTAGATCATTCCCTCATAAAAAAACATGAAAAAGGAGATGATACGGAAACGTATTACTTCTAGCTAATGAAAAGATAAGCATTCCGGCACAATATTACTTAGCATATTTTAATGTTGATACAAGAAGTCAGGCCTAAAGTCACTTTTCATAAAAATGCATCTCTCTGATATACTCATATACCCTGGGCGGTAACATGTATCGGATATCCTTTCCTTCGGCAATTGAACTGCGAATGAAACTGGCTGAGATCTCGATCAGGGGTGCGTCGAAATATTTTATTTGTGGATGGTCTTTATACTCGTCCGGATCATAATGTGGACGATTGTATATGTATAACTCATATTGTTTCAGCAGTTCCTGATAGTTTTTCCATTTGTGGAAACTGGGGAGGATATCCGTCCCCCCAATTAAAATAAAGTGCCGTTCAGGATGTTTTTCACTTAAGTAGGCGAGTGTGTCTATAGTGTAGGATGGCTGAAGCATTTTGAATTCAATATTGCATGAACGCAACCGTACATTATCTTCCACAGCGATATTTACCATGGCAAGCCTGTGGTAGTCTGCCAGCAGGCTTTTCTTCTCCTTCAGCGGGTTCTGGGGAGATACCACGAACCATACTTCTTTCAGATCTGTGTATTCCACCATATATTCAGCCAGGATCATATGTCCTGTATGGATCGGATTAAAAGATCCAAAAAATAAACCGGTTTTTGCTTTATCAGGCATCTGTATTTAAAAAATCCGATACAAGTTTTTTTGCTTCTGCAATCGCTGTATCCAGGTCATCATTAACAATGATCTTATCAAATTCAACGGCTTTACCGATTTCATGGCGTGCTTTGTCTATACGTTTCAAAATGTTTTCTTCCGAATCGCTTGAACGTTTTCTCAAACGTTCTTCAAGAACTTCTAATGAGGGAGGCATTATGAAAATAGCCAAAGCTTTGTCTCCGTATTGTTTTTTTATGTTTAGCCCGCCATAAACATCCACGTCGAAGATCACATGCCGCCCTTCTGCCCGGATACGTTCCACTTCCGATTCAAGGCTGCCGTAAAAATGATCTTTGTATACTTCTTCCCATTCAAGGAATGCATTTTCCCGGATCTTTTCTTTAAACCTTTCAAGCCCGATGAAATAGTAATCCTTGCCATTGGTTTCACCTGCTCTTTTAGACCGGCTGCAAGCCGAAACTGAAAATTCCAGGCCAGGGCCTGAATCAAGCATAGCTTTCACCAGTGTAGTTTTACCGGCACCGGAAGGTGCAGAAAATATGATCAACTTTCCTTTCATCAGAGGATATTGAATAATTGTTCCTTGATCTTCTCCAGTTCATCCTTCATCAGCACCACGATTTTTTGAATATCAGCATCATTGGCTTTTGAGCCAAGTGTATTGATCTCCCTGCCCATTTCCTGGGAAATAAAAGTGAGTTTCTTGCCGTTGGCCCCATTTTCCTTAAGGGTTTCGAGAAAATACCTGCAATGTTTCTTCAACCGGACCTTTTCTTCCGTAATATCGAGTTTCTCCAGGTAATATATGATCTCCTGCTCGAAGCGGTTCATATCTATTGCTCCTGAAGGTACTGAATCTTCAAACTGCTTCATCAGGCGCTCCCTTATCTTAAGTATCCGGTTTTTCTCCAGCGGAGAGATGTTCTCAAGAAGATTTTCTATATTTTCTACACGGGATACCAGATCATTCTCCATGGCCAGTCCTTCCTGCACCCTGAATTCATTCAGTTTTCCGATGGCATCAAGCACAATCTGCCTGACCTTGTTCCACTCATCTTCAGAAAGTTCAGGCTGCTCTGCTTTTAAAACATCAGGCATCTTCACAAGTGTATGGATCAAATCCTCATTCATTTCCAGCTGAAGTTCTCCTGCCAGGGCCTTCATTTCCTCAAAATACTGTTTAGCAAGTGGCCGGTTAAAGCGGTAGCTTGCCGTCTCTCCACTACTGTCGATATTTATATTCAGTTCGATTTTGCCGCGTTCCAGGCCGGAAGTGAGTAAAATCCTGAGTTCAGCTTCTTTCTCCCGGTAAATTGGTGGTAAACGCAAACTGGCATCAAATTGTTTACTGTTCAGGGATTTAATTTCTACACTAATACTCTTGTCAGGCAGATTAAAAATACACTTGCCAAAACCTGTCATTGATTTGATCATAAGCTCTAGTTTATAGCAAAGATAAACATGAAATTGCATTCTGCAAGCAAACTGAAACCCTTAGCGAAAAATTCAATTAAAAAAATTTTGAGTAAATTGCGTCAAATACCTTCTGTATGCTTAATCAAATGGAAAGATATTTTGCCCTTGCAGTCTTTGTGCTTTTAATGTTTGCTTTACCCGGAGCATTGTTTTCACAGGATCCTGTTTTCAGGAATTTTTCTGAGGAAGAAGGTTTACCGAGCAACGATATTTATGATGTACTTGCGGCAAAAAACGACTTATTGTGGTTTGCTACAGATAACGGGGTTAGCAGATATGACGGACATGAATTTGTGAACATTGATGTTGCTGACGGATTGGCGGAAAATGGGGTGTTGAAGCTATACGAAGATCTTTTTGGACGTATATGGTTTCTGTCATACAACGGCAAGCTTAGCTATTATGATCAGGGAGAGGTTGTTATTTATGAACATAATAATTCTATCATTAAATACTTTTATGATAATTTTTTCCATAAGATATGTGTAGATTCCTCAGGAGGTGTACTCCTATCCCCAAAACTTGGCGGAAAGGCATATATTGAGGCAGATGGAACGATACATACATACCAGGCCCTGATCCCGCGTCATTTCGATTCATGTTACCTATCATTTGAGGACAGGGGTGATGATTACTGTATGACCATCCAGAGTATGAAACCGGATAATTGTACCAAAGCCGGGCCTCTTTTCTACATTAATGATAATTATTACCTTAGAGTGAAATGCACCAGAAGGGGCTTTCAAAGAAATTATTTTAAGATCGGCCCTGGTGAATATATCGTCAGCTATAAGAATTGGGTCTATTTTATTAAAGACCATAAAGTGGAAGCCCAATGCTCCTTTGAGGAGGAAATATTGTCACTTTTTCTGGATGATATTGGAAAACTTTGGATAAGCATAAAATACGATCATGGGATTTACATGTTTGAAAGTAGCATGCTCAGTGGTCATCCTGTTCATATTCTGGATGGCCAGACAGTAACCAAGGTCATTCAGGACAGGGAAGGTGGTTACTGGCTGAGCACCGAAGGCAATGGTATATATTTCGTACCCTCTTTTGACTTCAGCTGTTATAACTTACCGGGAGATGAGCGTAAGATAAATGTGACGGCTCTGGCAATTGCAGGCAACCGCCTCTGGTTTGCCACCCGGGATAAGGAGTTATATGCAGGTACACTGTCAAAAGACAGGATCGGAAATATCCGTAAAATAGCTATCGAAAAACCTAATGAAAGGATACAAGACATAGGCATTGATCCGGATGGCTATTTGTGGCTGTCATTTACCAAATATCTCAGGTATGATCCGGCAGGGTTTCCACGGCCTCCCGATACTGTGATGTATACAACGTGTCTCAGAAACGGTAAAGGAGATACCATGATAGTAGCACACAGGAGTATTGGAATATATAGTGGCGGTGAATTGTGTATGAGAAGTAAAGCGGATTTTGGCAAGAGGATCTATGCTGTATTTCATGATGATGATCATAGAATATGGCTGGCTACATTGTACGGATTATATGTTTTTAATGAGGGAGAATTCTTTTATAAAGGCGAGCTCTATCCAATACTTGAAGAGCGCATCAGTTGTATTGGTAAGATAAACGATATGCTTGTTGTGGGAACCTCAGCTCATGGACTGGTATGCCTTCGGGGCGACAGCCTTGCCTATTATTTTTCAGAGGAAAATGGCATGAATGGAAATTCAATCAAATCTGTTTTTGCCCAGAATGACTCTATACTATGGGTTGGCACAAAATCCGGCTTGACCAGGATCGTTTTTGGTAAAGGAGAACAAGGATATCGTATAGAAAATTTTGGGCAAAGCGATGGATTACCTTCAAATGAGATCAACAGCATTGTCATGCATGATGGATACATTTGGCTGGCGACAGGAAACGGACTGGTTTCTGTCGATCCTGAAACACTCATACCACGCATGATTCCTCCTCTGATTCAGATTAGCGGTATCCGGATCAATGGAAAAGACACGAGCCTCATGGATTATTATATTCTCGAACACGACAAGAATGATATACGGATTAATTTCCAAGGGATCAGTTACCCCACGGATGAAGGCTTAAAATACCGTTTTATGATGGCGAATTATCAGGACGAAATTATATTGACCAATAACCAATGGGCAGATTTTCCGAATATGCCACCGGGAGATTATATCTTTTATGTGAATGTTAGCAAAACGCATGGTGTTTGGAACAAAGCGCCGGAAGTTGTCAGATTTCACATAAAAAGACACTTCACACAAACTATCTGGTTTCTGATACCGCTGATCCTGGCATCTTCACTCCTTCTTGGAGGTATTATTATTTTCTTTCACAGACAGCAAAAGCTCAAGGGAAAAGCCAGGATTGACCTGGCCCTGATGGAGCAAAAAATGTTCCGGTCGCAGATGAACCCGCACTTTGTATTTAATGCATTATTGGCCATACAGGGTTTTATGTACCAGAACAATCCCAGGGATGCCGGCAGGTATCTGACAAGCTTTGCCAAGTTGATCAGGCATACACTGTATGGTTCCAGTGAGGAATATATTTCCCTGGATCAGGAAATTGAAGCCATGGAGTACTACATGGATCTTCAGCGATTGAGATTTAATGAGAAATTTGAATATCATATCAGAACAGAAGGAGACCTGATGCCTGAATCAATAAAGATCCCACCGATGTTGATCCAACCCTTTATTGAAAATGCGATTGAGCATGGTTTGCAGCACATGGATGGAAAAGGGGAACTGCTTCTTAGCATTGAAATGCCTGATGTATACCTGAAGATTATCATCGAGGATAATGGAATAGGCAGGGAAGAAGCAATGAAATTGCAACAGAAAAAGAGCAGGCTGCATAAATCTCTTGGAATGGAAATTATGCGTAAAAGAGTAGCAGCCCTGAACCTGATCATGAATAAAAAAATCAGGCTGAATATTTTGGATCTTAAAGATGCTGGAGGAACCGGAATAGGAACCCGGGTAACGATCTACATACCGCACCGATCAGTCTGAGATAGAAAACCATCAATTGACTTTGGTATTTTCGAGCAAGAAATTTCCTTTATGATAATTCTATCATTTTGTGTATATTTACATCGATTCAGGCATGCTTGCCATTTAAGACAGGACGATATGATAAAGACAATTATTATTGATGATGAAGTGAAAGCCCGGGAAACTATTCTGAACATGCTCGCTGCTTATTGCCCGGATGTTGAAGTCATTGCTACAGCCGGAAGTGTGAGCGAAGGAGAAGAAATACTTTCTCTGCATCATCCAGACCTTGTATTACTGGATATTAAGATGGCCGATGGTACCGGATTCGATTTATTGAAAAGGCTGGATAAAATTAACTTTTTTGTGATCTTCGTTACTGCTTTTGAAGAATTTGCGATCAGGGCATTCAAATTCAGCGCGCTGGATTATATCCTGAAGCCTCTGGACCCCGATGAACTATCGAATGCAGTGATAAAAGCTAAAGAAAAAATTGAAAAGGAAAGTATGTCTGTGAAGCTGGATGCTTTGTTCCAAAACCTTGGTGCACTGAGCAAGGATACAAAAAAAATCGTACTCAAAACAACAGCTAACGTTCATATAGTTAGCCTTAAGGATATTATCAGGTGTGAATCGGAGAAGAATTACACCCACTTTTTTACCAGTGAGGGTGAGGAGATCACGGTTTCCAAAACCCTTAAGGAATTTAATGAATTGCTGATTGATTATAGTTTCTATAGGGTGCATCAATCACATCTGATCAATCTTGCACATATGAAACGTTATGAGAAACAGGATGGCGGATTTATAGTTATGGACGATAATTCCCGCGTACCTGTTTCATTCAGGAAAAAAGAAGACCTGATGAAGTTATTCAAAAGCCTTTGACCTGAATACACCTGAACCATGGCTGAAGAAATCAATATACAAAACGGAAAATCGATTTTCTTTGATGATCCTTGGCAGTATTACAATGCCATGCTTGGGGATATAGAAGGGGCTAAGAAGAGTATATGTGTTGAGACGTACAAATTCGGCAGCGGAAATATTGGGGAAAGATTCCGGGATGTCCTGACACAGAAAGCTGAGGAAGGCGTAAAAGTAAAGGTGCTGATCGATTCCTGGGGCGCCCGCGTTTCTCATTCATTCTTTCGGGAGCTGAAAGAGAACGGGGGTGAAGTTCGCTTTTTTATGAAAATCAAATTTTTCTGGGATTTCTTCACAAAAAATCACCGCAGAAATCACAGGAAATTATTGCTCATTGATGATCACATTTCTTATATAGGTTCTGCCAACCTGGCTGGCCATTCCCTGAATTGGTGTGAATCCATGCTCAGGCTGGAAAATTCTGCCTTGAACGGGAAATTTAAAAAGATCTTCAATGAGGATTTTAATATGTATAACCGTTATGTATTCAAAAAACCCGAACTGATCCGCCTGATCAAATGCGGTAATTATGATATTGTGCGCGATGTTCCGTCCATCACCCGGCAACCAATCAAAAAACGTTTCGAAACATTAATTAAAACGGCCAGACAACGGGTAGTCATTGAAACACCTTATTTCCTTCCCGGTTTCATGCTGAGAAAAGCTATGTCTGATGCGGTCAAAAGGGGCGTGGACATTACAGTGATCATTCCAAAAAATTCAGACATCCATCTGGTCGACCTGCTCAGGGGAAGGTATCTTGGAATGCTTCATAAAAACGGGGTGAAGTTTCGTTTGTATCTTCCTCATAAACTACACGCCAAACTGCTGCTCATCGATAGAGCAACCTTTGCCTTAGGCTCAGCTAATTTTGATTATCGCAGTTTCAGGTATCAGCATGAAATTATCCTTGTTGGCAGTGATCAGGATATTATATCCCAGATCAGGAGCCATATTTCCGACTGCCTGCAGAACAGTGAACCCTTTGATTATGATGAATGGTTGAAGAGACCTTTTATCCAACGCTTTTATGAGTGGATTTTTCTTCCTTTCAGGTACCTTCTTTAAGCAATGAACTTAGTTGCCTTCAGCTTGTTGGGTCTTGTTCTGAAAAAAATTAATAGTTGCTTAACTTCCCGCATTCAGCCTTTGGCATTTATAATAATTCTAATCAGATTCATGCAGGAAATATCTATATATTTGCAGTAGTTTCTAATAAAAAATTTCATAAAAATGAAGGAAATATCTACTGCCGGGCTGACATCAGCACAAGCCATTGAACTTGAAAACCATTATGGTGCACATAATTATCATCCTTTGCCAGTCGTGTTGTCGAAAGGAGAAGGTGTATATGTATGGGATGCGGAAGGAAAACGTTATTTCGACTTTTTATCGGCATATTCCGCAGTGAACCAGGGCCATTGTCATCCCAAAATCGTGGATGCAATGACGAAGCAGGCCAAAACCCTTACCCTCACTTCCAGGGCTTTCTACAGCGATGTTCTTGGCGTTTATGAGAAGTTTATGTGTGAGTATTTTGGTTATGACAAGGTTCTGCCGATGAACACCGGTGTTGAAGGAGATGAAACTGCATTGAAGCTGGCGCGCCGCTGGGGATATGATAAGAAAGGCATCCCCGAAAATGAGGCCAAAATTGTTGTTTGTGAAAATAATTTTCATGGCAGGACCATTACCGTAATATCAATGTCAACCGATCCGGATGCCCGTGGTGGTTTTGGCCCTTATACTCCAGGATTTATCACAGTACCTTATAATGATCTGCAGGCGCTTGAGGAAGCTCTTCAGGATCCGAATGTAGCGGGCTTTCTGGTAGAACCCATTCAGGGAGAAGCCGGGGTATATGTACCCGATGACGGGTATCTCACAAGTTCGTTTGAACTTTGTAAAAAGTATAATGTGCTTTTTATTGCCGATGAAGTGCAGACAGGTATTGCCCGCACAGGGAAATTGCTGGCCTGTGATCATGAAAATGTCCGCCCGGATATCCTGATCCTGGGTAAAGCATTATCCGGAGGGGTATATCCTGTTTCTGCAGTACTGGCTGATGACGACATCATGTTATGCATTAAACCCGGGCAGCATGGCTCAACCTTTGGTGGTAACCCGGTAGCTGCCAGAGTTGCAATAGCTGCTCTGGAGGTTGTGAGAGATGAAAATCTTGCTGAAAATGCAGAGGTTCTGGGAGGAATTTTCAGGTCGGAGATGAACAGGATCGATTCCGGCATGATAGAACTTGTGCGGGGAAAAGGACTGCTGAATGCGATTGTGATCAAACCTAAAGGAGGAAAGTCAGCATGGGACGTATGTATGAAGATGCAAGAAAATGGCCTGCTGGCAAAACCAACCCATGATCATATTATTCGCTTCGCTCCACCACTGGTCATCAATGAAACCCAACTTTATGAAGCCATAAACCTGATAAGGAAATCCATACTGTCTTTCTAAAAGTTAACCGCCAGCCTTAAGTTGAAAAGGCGGGGTGTCAGGTAATTCGGGACAGCATATTCCCGGCCATTTTTATCCTTTACCCAAATATATGAAATGGTATTATGGATCTGGAAGAGATTAAATATTTCCAGGCTGATCCAGGCTGACCTGATATATTTCAAAGGATTTTTCGGACCGAAGCTGCTGTATCCGCCTATTAATTCTTTGGAAAAGCCGATATCAACCCTCCTGTATGGAGCAATACGGTAAATATGTTCATATTTGGGAGAATTTGGAGGGCCGAATGGCAGGCTGCTTCCGAATATTAGCTTGATGTGCATTTTCCAGGTCGGATTTCGTGGGATGTAATCCTGGAAGAAAAGTGCAAAGTGTACGCGTTGGTCGGTGGGGCGGGGGATATACCCCGGAAATATTTGTGTGCTGTCAGTGGCAGTCTGGTCTTCCGTATATCCCGGAATAATCAGTTCTCCGCCTTCATTATAGTATTCCCAGTAATAATCGCCTTTGATATCCTCCATGGTCTTCAAGAATGAAAGACTTACCCAGGAATCAACACCTTTTATAAATTCACCATTCACTTTCAGGTCAAGGCCATAAGCATATCCTTTGGACAAATTATCTCCGTAATACCTGATACGTACATTGTCAACGATATAGGGTACCAGGTCGTCCAGTATTTTATAGTATGCTTCGGTAACAAATTTAAACGGCCTGCCCCAGGCCCTGAAATCCCAGTCGCTTCCTACTACAAAATGAATAGATTTCTGAGCCCGCACATTCGGATTGATCCGGCCCTGCAGATCCCTTAATTCCCTGTAAAATGGTGGCTGTTGATAGTAACCGACGGAAAGTCTGAAGAGGATATCCTTATTCCAGTTTGGCTTTATGGACAGTGTCGCCCTGGGGCTAAATAAAAATTGTTTGTTGACATCCCAGTAACTTCCGCGTACCCCGGCAATAAGATAAGCATTGGCCTTTCCCAGATGAAAGTTCCATGTGTTCTGGATGAAGGCAGTATAACGGTTCGAATGAAATGAAGTATCTGTCTGGTATGCTGAAAACAATTCAAGTTGAGGATTGTAAACCGGATATGGATCTCCTACGGTAAATGGTGGTTCGGGGATGGTATAGCCGGCAGAGTCAACGAGTTCCCATTCGTTCAGTTCATCCTGAATGATCTCGTGTTGGTACCTGATCCCCCATTGCAGGTAATGCTTGCTCAGGTCGAGATAACCCTTGTGTTCAACATTATAAACACTGGCAAGGAGATAATTTCTTGCGTGATCGAGGAATGCTCCTACGCCCTGTGCTTCAACTACTTCTCCAAACTGTTCTTCACCAATCTGGTTTTCCAGTTTGCCGATATAATACTCGCCGAGGATGTCAAATGTTTCGCTTTCCCGGGTCTGGAAAGCGGAGGTGATGAATTGCAATTTCAGATGGTCCTGTGGATAATAATCAAGGCTGAGCGCCCCCATATAATTTTCGAAACGATCCAGTTCCTGTCCTTCAAAATAGATATTCAGCCTGTATGCCTCCTGCACGGTCCCGAATTCCGTTTGCCGGCTTGAAGGGATAACCTTATAAGAGTTGCGGGCATAATTTCCCAATAAGGATAATGCCACCTTTGGTGAGATCCTATATGAAAACAATGCCTGCACATCGGCAAAATTAGGCTTGTAATCTCCTTCAGTTTCAAGACTTTTAAGTATGTAAGAGTTGGATTTGTAGCGGATTCCCGTCAGGTATGAGAACTTATGATTTTTAGATACTCCTTCTACATGTGCCTCTGCCCCAAGCATACTTAGCTGAAAAGAGCCACCAAAAGCAGTGGGTTTCTTATATTGGATATCGAGCACGGAGGACATCTTGTCGCCATATTTTGATTCAAAGCCACCGGCCGAAAAAAGTATGGAACTGACAAGTGCAGGGTTAATAAAACTAAGGCCCTCTTGTTGTCCTGACCGGATAAGGAATGGCCTGTAAATTTCTATGCCATTTACGTATACCAGGTTTTCATCAAAGTTTCCTCCCCTGACTGAATACTGGGAACTCAATTCGTTGTTGGAGCTTACCCCGGGCAATGTTTTTATGATGTCTTCCACTCCTCCTGCCAGGGTCGGGATCTCGGTGGCTACTTTTGGGTCCAGGCGCTGAAGATTTGTATGCCTGATCTGCTTATCCACGATTTCAATATCCGGGAGTTGTTCAGCGGAAAACTTCATCATTACACTTAGTTCATGTCTCTGGCCAGGCTTAAGAAATAACCTGAACATCTGCTTTTCATAGCCAATAAATGAAATTACCAGTGTAAGTTCAGTGGTGGCGGGCACGGATAATTCAAAGCGGCCGTCACTATCAGTAGCGACCCCACCGGCATAACCGATCACTGCAACATTGGCATACTCAACTACTTTGCCAGCTTCATCGCTTATCCGGCCATAAATAATGGCTTTTTCCTGGGCTATAGCCATAATAGCCACAAGAAGAATGCTTAGTGTAATGAGTATTTTTTTTATTTTCAGCATATGACTCAGCCCTTATGGCGTAGTTTCAACGTCCGGCCTGCGTTTGAATTTCCCGTCTTTCCAGGCCTTGACAAATTTTGCCCAGGCAAATGGATTGAGTACAGTAATGGGTTGCGTCTGACCATTATAATATAATTTCTCGACCTGTTGGTCGACCAGGTATTTGAAATTCACACTTCCTTCGGCAGGAAGGTGTTCCGCTTTTACTAATAACTGACGGGGATTGAGATTTTTTCGTGCGATCTCAAGATCATCATCCGGAATTTCCAAGGTGAGAAAAGCCTCCTTGAATTCTGCTTTTGTAGGCCAGGGATAGATCACTGTTTCGCTTAGCCAAATAGTATCGGTTGACATTAACTGGATAATCGAATACCTGTTATTGGTAATGGAATCAGGAACAATGAACCTGTCTGCTTTGTAGCCGACGGCACTAAATTCGACTGTATCCAGCTTCTTGGCAACAAAAGAAAAATACCCGTTAAAATCACTGACTGTCCCTCGCATGGAGTTGATCACTATGATATGAGCCAAGGGGATAGCCGTGAGGCTGTCGGATGTAATGATTACCCCCGAAAACTGTATAAGCTCATCCATATTGTATTCTTCTTCCTCCTGGGCAGATGCAATGCCAGCAGAAAAAAGTAACAATAATCCTATAAACAATCCTGAGGATTTCTTCATCATCTGCAAAAATAGCCTAAATGAACATGATTGAAAAGTTTAACGATACGAGACGCTTATTATTTTAAGATCAGACACGATGGGGCCGTAAAAAAAAGCAAAAAAAATGCTGCCATGATCACATGACAGCACATAAAATATTTTTTTCTATGCTTTAGCCTTTATAATGACCTTGTTCTTTGGCATCTTTCAGTGCTTCGCTTATGCCCTTCTTATTGATGGTACGTAAACCGGAAGCTGATACTTTCAGGGTAATCCATTTATCTTCCTCAGGAATATAAATTTTCTTCGTCTGCAGGTTGGGATAAAATTTTCTTCTGGTTCTTGTGTTTGAATGAGAAACATTGTTTCCAGACATTACTTTCTTTCCTGTTATTTCACAAATTCTTGACATCTTCTTAATCTTTTCAAAATGAACGCTCTAAAAACGGAGTGCAAAGAACGGAATATTTTTTCAATTATTCAAATGAAAAGAAAAAAACTTAAGCATTTATCTCTAAAAAGTCGCTCATTGATCTGCTTACTGCTGATTATTTTTTGCAATCATCATTCTTAATTTGTTCAGGGCTGTCACTGCAGCCAGGCGGATATTACGTTTCCTGTTTTTTCCAAAGAGGAATTTTTCTGCCATTGTTGACGACGGTCCTGCCACAGCAATCCAGGTAGTGCCGACCGGCTTCTGGTCTGTTCCCCCATCCGGACCTGCAATGCCTGAAACAGCAATGGCATAATCGGTTCCAAATTTATTTTTAACACCCTGGGCCATCTCCATCACCGTTTGTTCACTCACTGCCCCGTGAGCCATTAATGTGTCTTCTTTCACACCCAGGACTTTGGCTTTTATCTGATTTGAATAAGCGATAACCGAACCGGTGAAATATGCCGAGCTACCTGGTATGCTGGTGATGAGGTGTGCGATATACCCTCCCGTGCAGCTTTCAGCTGTTGCAAGGGTTTTACCCTGTTCCTTCAGCAATTTTCCCACAATTTCCTCGAGCGTGTCTTCCCCATATCCGAAAATCAGGTCAGGGATCAGTACTCTAAGCTCTTTCACCTTTTCATCCAATTCTTTACTGAGCATTTCCTGATCACTTCCTGTTCCGCTCAATCGAAGTCTGACGATGCCCGGCTGAGGCAAGTATGCCAGCTTCATATGATCCGGTAGCTTTTCTTCCCAGTCTTTGATCATCTCCGAAAGAAATGATTCTCCGACTCCCTGGGTAAGTATCTTTTTATAGAGTATATGCAAGCCGTTCAATCTTTTAGTAAGTTCGGGAAGAACTTGATCTGAGAGCATGGCTTTCATCTCATAAGGGACACCCGGCATGGAAACAAAAACCCGGCCTTCTTTCTCGAACCACATGCCCGGAGCGGTTCCGTTCTTATTGGTGATGGGAATACAGTTATGCGGGATTTCGGCCTGTTTGCGGTTTACTTCCAGTATGGGCAATCCCCGCTCCCTGAATAGTTTTTCCACATACCTGAATGAGGGCTCATGGAAAAGCAGCTTTGAATCAAAATATTCGCAAAGGGTATTTTTTGTTATGTCATCACGTGTCGGTCCGAGCCCTCCGGTAATAAGAATTACATCCGCTCGCAGGAAAGCATCATCCAGTGATTGCAGGATATCTTCCCTGGTATCGGAAATTGTTGTGATCCTAACAACCTCAATTTTTGCAAGACTCAGTTGTTCGGCCATCCAGGAAGCATTTGTGTTGATTACCTGTCCGATCAGCAACTCATCGCCTATGCTAATAATTTCCGCCTTCATCATACTTACATAAAAAATAAGTTGTGTTGAGTGCGCAAAGTTATTTAAATTTGTTCTGATGAAAAAGCTTACAGCGTCGGAGTTAATTCTTAATCCTGACGGAAGTTTGTATCATATACATCTTCGTCCGGAACATCTTGCGAAAAAGATCATCCTTGTCGGGGACCCTCAGCGGGTTCCTATGGTCTCGGCATTTTTCGACAAGATCGATTTTATGTTTGAGAACAGGGAGATCGTAACGCATACCGGCTATTTGAATAAAGAACGTCTTACGGTGATGTCAACAGGCATGGGCCCCGATAATATTGATATTGTTCTTAATGAACTGGATGCCCTGGTCAATGTCGATCTGATCACACGTACCATAAAACCTAAACACACCAGTCTCGATATTGTTCGCCTGGGCACCTCCGGGGCCGTGCAGGCTGATATTCCTGTCGACTCTTTTGGGCTATCCACGCATGGGCTTGGGATGGACGGGCTGCTTCATTTTTATGCCCACCGTTATGTGTGTGACAGAAAAATGACTGAGGCTTTCAGAAAACATACGCGCTGGCCCAAAAAACTGCCGTCACCTTATGCGGTAAAAGCTTCCGGCATACTCAGGGAGAAACTCGGGGAAGGCTTTATTCATGGCATCACCATCACCGCTCCCGGTTTTTACGGCCCGCAGGGGAGGGAAGTCAGACTTAAGACTGCTTATCCGAAGCTGAACCAACGAATTAGTACCTTCAGGTATAAAGATCAGCGCATTATCAATTTCGAAATGGAAACCTCTGCCCTTTATGCACTTGGGAAAATGCTTGGACACAACACCCTTACTGTTTGTGCCATTATTGCCAACAGGATGACAGAAAAATACTCTCGTAACCCGAAAGAGGCTGTTATGCGACTGACGAAACTTTTACTTGGAAGGCTCTGTGAGAACAAGGAATAAAGAGCTTAATCACTTTTACTTGTAAGCAGGTCATCTACATTCTCCGGGATGTAATTACGGATAATGTTACTCACCATATTCACATATTCTTCTCCTTTGGCAGAGTATCTTGATAAGCCCTGGGCAAGGCTGAGGGGATCGATGGATTTATTCCCATTCCGGAGCTTTGCACGGGTCTCGCGAAGGCCACGGTACGCAAAGCCGGTATTTAGTATCCACAGATAATCTTCTATTCCTGCCATCTCGCTTGCATAGGTTTTTACATAAAAATCCGCACTGTCATTACCTGCCGGCCTCACTCCACAGCCTTCGGTATAACAGTGTACTCCGAAATAGTTGTTGTCGTTACGGGCAAAGCCTGAGCTTCCCCAGCCGGATTCAATTATGGCTTGCGCCATAACCAGTCTCAGGGGAATGATATCTGCACGCTTCAGTAGTTTATTTATTGTATTGAGGAGGTCTGAAAGTGGCGGGGACGGAGATGTAGCAACAGGATCGATCCGGTATTTCCTTAAGAATGAATTGAGTGTATGCAAATGTTCAGCACCTGCCTGGCCAGCATCTTTCAGCGTGTCTCTCAGGTCCAGAATGTCATTCCGTTGCTGCAGGATCTTATTGTTTGCAGTGTGTATCTCCGGCAGGAAACGTGCCAGAAAAGTTTTATGAGATTCGGGGATTTTCCTTACTGTGGTGATGTCTCCAGGAACAATTTTATTCGCTGGTATAATATCATGCCGCACTGCCGGGCCACTGCAAAATTGCATGATGAAAAAAACAAATACCAGGAAAAACTGTTTAAATGTCAGTTGATAACGTATTCCGATTTTTTTCAAAATTGCTGAATTTAGTATTAAATTTGAATACAATAATAAGGATAATTATTATCAGATAACTACTAAGTACAGGTTTCGGATTAAGAACGGCTAAATGCAAAATGATAAGCAACATAAAGAACTTAAGGCCCTGATAAGCCTGCTGGATGAGCCGGATGCGGAAGTGTATGAACAGATCAGCTCGAAAATACATGCATACGGTACTGATGCCATCCCGGTGCTGGAAGAAAGCTGGGAACAATCTTTTGATCCTTTGCTTCAGGAACGGATCGAAGAGATCATTCACCTTATCCAGCTGGATGACCTTTATGCGGAATTGTACAGTTGGGCACAATTTGGGAATGATGACCTCATGAGGGGATTTATGCTGGCTGCACGCTATCAGTATCCGGACCTTGATGCTGAAAAGATCATCAAACAGGTGGGACAACTGGTGCAGGATGTCTGGCTTGAGCTAAACACCAACCTCACTGCACTGGAGAAGATCAAGGTCGTGAATCATATCCTGTTTGATGTTCATAAATTCAGGGGGAATAAAAGTAATATCAAGAGCCCCGACAACCTTTATCTGAATATACTGCTTGAAACGAAAAAAGGCAATCCGCTTTCTATTGGAATCTTGTATATCGTCATTGCAAGAAGCCTGAAACTTCCCGTTTATGGGGTAGATCTTCCCAATCATTTTGTTCTGGCTTATATGGATGTTGGTGAGAATATGAACCTTGCAAGCAACGAAAGCGACGATCATGCCATCTTTTACGTAAATCCGTTCAACCGTGGGATGCTGTTTACCCATAACGAAATTGAAGCATATATCAAGCAAATGAAGTTGCCGCATAATGACAGCTATTTCCAGGCTTGCGATAATCTAACTATCATCCGGCGTTTATTCGGAGAACTTATTAGTCTCCATCAGGAACTGGGAAATAAAGAGAAGGTGGAAGAACTCAGGAAACTGGGAAGTGCCATTTAAATGCATTGATAAAACTGATTAATTCATAATTTAGCTCTTTTATACAGTTTCTCATTTATGTTTAAGTATTTCAGACGGTCAGAATATTTCAGAAATGTTTTTACGCTCATGAGCGGGGCAGCCATTGCCCAGGCCATTCCCTTTTTGATCTCTCCTGTGTTAAGCCGCCTCTATACCCCTGAAGAATTTGGTGCTTTTGCTTTTTACATGTCAATAGTAGGGGCTTTCGCAATTATAGCCACGCTACGCTATGAGATGGCAGTCATCATGCCAAAAGAAGATACAGATGCTGTAAATATTGCCGGACTTGCCTTTCTTATCGATATCTTTCTGAGCCTTTTCCTGTTGATAGCGATCATAATACTGGAAATAACCCTGTTGGAGTACTTTTCGATCAGCCATATATTAAAGATCTGGCTATATTTCCTTCCTCTTTTTGTTTTTCTGATTGGATCAGTTAATATCTTCCAGCATTGGTTTAACAGGAACAAACGCTATAAAAGCCTGGCATCGGCCAAGGTGGTCAACTCCCTGGGAAATAATGTCACCATTCTGCTTCTGGGCTTTGTGGGTGCAGGTGCGTGGGGACTGCTCATCGGCAACATGCTTGGGCTCATTCTCTTCAATGCTTTCTTTATTATTAAGATCTATGTCCTTGATCGTAATAAATTCAAATTTTTCAACAAGACTTCTCTCCGTCCGCTTGCAAAAAAGTATAAAGACCTGCCCATTGCCAATTCTCCACAGTCATTCGCAGAAATGCTGCAGATGAACGGCATCATTTATTTATTGAAGATATTTTTTAATTCCACCGTAATTGGTTGGTATTCTTTTTCTCTGCGTATCCTCCAGGCACCTATGTGGCTAATAGTAACTTCTATTGCCCAGGTGTTTTATAAAGACGCTTCTGAAAAATACAATACTGATGGCAATATTTTTGGACCGGTTATCAAAACGATCAAGATAACTTCAGTAGTTGGCTTACCGATACTGTTGGTGCTACTCCTGGTAGGTCCCTGGCTTTTTGCATTAGTTTTTGGAGAACCATGGAGGGAAGCAGGAGTATATGCAAGAATCCTGGCTCCATGGATGTATTTCGACTTCATCCGCTATTCCATTGCCCAGGCGCCACTGATCGTTTCCAAGATCAAACCCATGTTTTTCCTGTCACTCATCGGTAATGCTTTTGTGATCCTCTCTATAACCACTGGGGCATATGTTTTTGGGGATGTACGCATAGCATTTGTATTTTTATCGTCGTTTATGGTCGTTTATGATATTGGGATCATATTATGGATCCTAAAAATAGTTAGAACCTAATCCGGGAATTATGGTATTACACGATAAGATCATTGACAAACATAATCTCCTTCCAGGGATTGAGAATATGGAATGGCTGGCCATTGAACTGGGTTGTGGCCAGAAAAAAATGAGTGAGGATGTGATAGGCATAGATGCCATTAACACAGAGGCTGCTGATATCATTGCTGACATCAGTCAGGGATTGAATTTCCTTCCGGATAATAGCGTGGATATAATCTATTCCAATCACGTACTTGAGCATTTCGATGACCTGGGTTTTATCATGGGAGAGATTTATCGGGTTTTAAAGCCGGGAGGTAAAACAATTGGGCAGGTACCGCATTTCTCTAATCCCTATTATTACAGCGACCCCACCCATAAAACAACCTTTGGATTGTATACATTTTCTTATTTTACCTCCGAACAACAGTTCAAAAGAAAGGTGCCGTCGTTTTACAATGATTACAATTTTAAACTGACCAAGATCAAAATAATTTTTTATTCACCTTTTAAGTTGATTAATGTGCTGAGAAAAATATTTACACTTGTTTTTAATTCCTCACGGCTTATGCAGGAATATTACGAAGGCAGTCTTAGCACGGTTATCCCGGCTCATGAAATTGAATTCGAACTGGAAAAATCATAAGATGGAATGGTTGAAAAGAGAGCGTTTATTAAGGAGCTTAGCATCATCATTGTGAATTACAATGGGGGCGAATTATTATTGAATTGCATTAACAGCCTCACGAAATATCTTCCTTTTGGCTTTGAAGTGATCGTTTTTGATAATAATTCCAGTGACAATTCTGCTGATAAACTTGAGCAACAGTTTGCGGATGAGAGTTTCTTAACCCTGATCAGATCAGACGTAAATTATGGCTTTGCCAGGGCAAACAACCTGGCTGCTGAAAAGGCAGAGGGGAGCTATCTTCACTTCTTAAACCCTGATGTATTGATAAATTCCCAGATGGCTGAAGATTATGGCATGATCATAAATGGCAATAAGAAAGGGATATTCGTGACCGGCCTCATCGATAATGAAGGCCGCGTCCAGAAAATGCAACACCTCATCCCCACCTTGGGGAATTATTTCAAGGCCTTATTTTGCAGCGGAAAGGCAGCATTATGGAATATTGGGGCCAGCGTGATCATGGATACTTTAACATTCAAGGACCTCGGCGGATGGGCAGAAGATTATTTCATGTATGCGGAAGACCTCGACCTCTTTTATCTTGCGCACAAAAAGAAAATACCAATCACCTACATTGACAGCACCATCACCCATATTGGCAAAGGCTCGAGTGAAACTGTTTGGTCTGGTCTGGAAAGAGCCACACTGATCGAACGGTCGACGCGAAAATTTTACACCAAATACAAGATGGGCTGGCAGTATTATATTATCCGCCCGATACAATTAATATATATTCTGATAAATGAGCCGAAAAATTTTGGAATTACTGTAAAAGCAATATTAAATTCATTCTCCTAAGATGAAACGAGTATTATTCATGGCCGATGCGTATTCAGTTCACACCTACAAGTGGGCCACCTCCCTTTCGGAACTCGGGTATAAGATCTGCATTTTTTCTCTTCGGCAGGATGACAAAAACAGCTTCAATTATAGAGAGGAAATAGAAATTATACACCATGTACTCTCAAAGGATGTTATAAGGCAAAAAAGCGGAAGTATTTTTAAACTAAAGTACCTTGGAGCACTCAGGCATTTGCGAAAGACAATTAAAGACTTTAAACCGTCTATCATTCATGCACACTATGCCAGCAGTTATGGACTTCTGGGAGCATTGAGCGGATTCCACCCCTTGCTGATCTCATTGTGGGGAAGCGACATTTATGATTTTCCACAAAGGTCATTTCTTCACAAAAGGATCTTAAAATACAATCTACGCAAGGCCGATGTGGTCTTGTCCACCAGCAAGGCAATGGCAGGTGAAGCTGGGAAGTATACGCAAAACCCAATTGAAATTACGCCTTTTGGTATTGATATCGATATTTTTAAGCCAATAAAAACTGAAAGTGTTTTTGGCCCGGAGGATATTGTGATAGGAACAGTTAAGGCGCTGGAGGAAATCTATGGGATTGATTACCTGATAAGGGCTTTTAAATTGTTGAAGCAAAAACACCCTTCCAAATCGCTTAAGCTGCTGATCGTTGGTGAAGGATCGCAAAAACAGCAACTTATAGATCTTGTTTCAGCATTCCGCCTTGAAGATAATGTAGTGTTTCCCGGCTGGGTAAGACATGAAAAACTTCCCGTATATATTAATATGATCGATGTTTTTGTTGTTTTATCGCGTAACGAGAGTTTTGGTGTAGCTGTACTTGAGGCCTCTTCATGCGGAAAGGCAGTGGTGGTGTCTGATGTGGGTGGATTGCCTGAGGTAGTGAAGGATAAGGAAACAGGCATGGTGGTGCCATCAGGAGACGTAGAAGCGGCATCACAGGCCATCGGAAGCCTGATCACAGATGAACAATTGCGTATGGAATTCGGTAATGCTGGCAGAAAAAGAGTACAGGAATTTTACAACTGGCATGATAGTGTGAAACAAATGGCTGATATTTACGAAAAGCTAATTAGGCCTGAGAAATAAAATGAGATCACACTGAATTATGTGCACATTCAGATAATCTTCAGGAAGGTTTTCATCATGATGGTAAGGTCGGTGGTAAATGATCGCTCCCTTATGTATTTCAGGTTAAGCTCCAGTTTCGCCGGCATGATCACTGTGATATATACCCTGTCCGGGTCATCACTTTGCCCCAGGATACTGTCTTCATCAATATACTCCAGCGAAGCGTAATCCGTAAGCCCGGGCCTGACACTTAATACTTTCATCTGCTCCGCTGAGTATAGTTCAACATATTTGCGCACTTCCGGCCGTGGGCCTACAAAACTCATATTCCCTTTCAGGATGTTCAGCATCTGTGGCAACTCATCTAATTTGGTTTTTCGGAGAAACTTACCTGCCCGGGTTACCCGCGGGTCATGATCGCCAATGGTAAGCAATCCAAATGTATCTGATTCCGGCCGCATGCTGCGGAATTTGTACATGCGGAAATCCCTGTTGTTTTTTCCAACCCTTGATTGTAAATAAAAAACGCCACCGCGGGAGTCGATCATTATCCAAATGGAAATGATGATAAAGACAGGCAATAATATAACTATGAAAGCCAGGGACATGAATATGTCAAACAAATGCTTTAGCATGATCAGAGTACTTCTTCCACCGATTCAATTACTGTACTGATAACCGTTTGAACCTGCTTATCGTTCAGGTCATAGTATACGGGTAAGGTGATCACATGGCTGAAATTTTCATAACTGACAGGGTAATCATCTATCGTATATCCGGCATTTTTATAATAGCTCAGCATGGGAAGAGGAATGAAATGCACATTTACCGAAACCTGCCTGTCAAAGATCCTGCTAATGATGCTGTTCCTCTGCACTTCATCAATTCTTTTTATCCTGAGCAGGTAAACGTGGTATGAGGATGTTTTTTCAGCAGTTTCATATGGAGGAAGAATGGCCCAATCCTTATTAGCAAACCCTTGGCTGTACAGGTCAAATATCTGCTTTCTTCTCACCAGCATGTCTTTATCGTACCGTTGTAGCTCTACTATGCCCATCGCTGCCTGTATGTCGGTCATATTATATTTGTAACCGGCTTCTATCACATCGTATTGCCAGTTGCCAGCCTTGGTTTTAGCCAGGGCATCTTTGGTTTGGCCATGGAGCGACTTAATACATAAATATTTATATACCTCTTCATTGTTGAAAGGTTCAGGAAGGTTCAGGCATACTGCTCCACCTTCGGCAGTGGTCATGTTTTTAACGGCATGGAAAGAAAAAACGCTGATATCGGTGAGTGTTCCTGTTTTCTTTCCTTGGTATCTGGCGCCGATGGAATGCGCGGCATCTGAGAGTACCAGGATCCTTCCAAGCATTTCCTGTTCCTGTGTTTTAGGAGTGAACATCTTTCGAATGACATTATCCCTCACACATTTGTTTATCTCAACGTAATCACAGGGAAACCCTGCAAGGTCAACAGGAATGACCACTTTCGTAGCCGGCGTGATGGCCTGCCTGATTTTTTTGGTATCAATGTTGAAATCTGTTCCTGAATCTACAAAAATCGGCTTTGCGCCACAATGAACCACTACATTGGCCGTGGCAGAATAAGTGTATGCCGGAACGATCACCTCATCACCTTCACCCACGCCGAACCAGCGGAGCATCAATTCAAGTCCTGATGATCCTGAATTTACGCAGAGGGTGGACTCATGTCCGCAATATGCACTGATCATTTTCTCAAATTGCTTGGTTCGCGGACCGGTAGTGATCCATCCGGATTTAAGGGCAGCGGTTACCTCATCAATGACTTTCTGATCGATGCGTGGCGGGGAAAATGGGATCATAGTCTGACTTTTTTACTATTGATTTCCGGCAAGAAAATCGTTTATATTCTTTTCTACCCGGTCCAGCACATTTGATACATCCGCTTTCACGAATTTATCACCGGTGATGTTTTCATAAAGTTCGATATATCTTTCAGAAACTGTGTTGACAAACTCATCAGACATAAAAGGAATTTCCTGTCCTTCCTGCCCCATAAACCCCTGTCCCATGAGCCATTCACGAACAAATTCCTTGCTAAGCTGTTTTTGTTGCTCATCATTTTCCTGCCGTTCTTCGTAACCTTCACGGTAAAAATAACGTGAGGAATCCGGTGTGTGTATCTCATCGATGAGGTAGATCTGATCGCCCACCTTTCCGAATTCATATTTGGTGTCAACCAGGATCAATCCCATTTCAGCTGCAATTTCAGAACCTCTTTGAAAGAGTTCGCGCGTGTATTTGTCCAGAAGAATATAATCTTCTTCGGAAACAAGCTCCTGGCGAATGATCTCTTCGGCAGAAATATCTTCATCATGAGCACCTTCCTGGGCTTTGGTGGTTGGTGTTACTATGGGTTCCGGAAAAGCCTGGTGTTCTTTCATCCCGTCAGGTATA
>Ga0255420_10038_pt1 | contig 26208 bp, 20 predicted proteins | sample ANMaggSeSYBR02I3_FD_182630 | JGI IMG/M metagenome (GOLD analysis project Ga0255420, IMG submission 182630) | Sediment cell enrichment communities from methane seep in Santa Monica Basin, California, United Staets - ANME aggregate JGI... | ecosystem: Environmental > Aquatic > Marine > Cold seeps >...
TTCAGGAGCTTTATCCCGATCCTGGCGAATTATTTTATCATCCGTATGCTCCAAATATCAACACTTCAATATAGGATAGAAAACGCAGAGATAAGAGGAGCAAATCTCTGCATTTTTCATTTACGGTGCAGATGTATTTGTGGAGGATGATAGTTTTCTCAGGTGACTGAGCTTTATCTGGCTATTGTATAACCTATGTTTTTTTACTACCATCTGCATTTCATATCATAAGAATTACTTAGTAATAAGTTTTTCTATTTAAATAACACGAGATATGATATTTTAAGTTGTAATTGAATAGGATGATTGGAATTCCTAAAGTCCATAATTGAAAGAATATGTGCAGCTATTTGTTATAAGAATGGTGTTACAACCTGCTGATAATATTCGGACGGGATATAATTGTAGGGAACAGTACCACAGACAGCAAACACTTAATACCCATAATTTACAATGTTCATTTGGGGAATTATTATGCAAGAGTACAAATTATTCAATAACGGAGAGTGGGCTGACTCATCAACAAGCGAAACTTTTGATGATATCAATCCTGCAACCCTTGAAAAACTGGCAACGCTGCAGATAGCATCCGAAGACGACGTGGACCGGGCAGTGGAAGCCGCCTGGAATGCTTTTGGGACATGGAGCGAGACTCCGCCGCCCAAACGGGCGATGGTACTGTTCAGGGCCGCCCGTATGCTGGAAGAGCGAAAGGAAGACCTGGCGGCCCTGATGACCATGGAGATGGGCAAGGTCCTGGCCGAGACCCGCGGGGATGTCCAGGAAGCCATCGACATCACCCTGTACGCTGCCGGGGAAGGGCGGCGGATGTTCGGCGAGACAACCACCTCTGAGTTGAAGGATAAGTTCTGCATGACAGTGCTGCGTCCGATTGGAGTGATAGGTATGATCACTCCCTGGAACTTCCCGATGGCTATTCCTGCCTGGAAGATAATGCCGGCACTGGTGGCAGGGAATACCATTGTGATGAAACCTGCCAGCGATACACCGCTATTGACAATCAAGCTGGTGGAGATACTTATGGAAGCCGGACTGCCGCCTGGTGTGATAAACCTGGTGTTCGGACCTGGGAGTACGGTTGGCCAGGCAATAGTCCACCATCCCGATATCAGGGCTATCTCATTCACGGGCAGCCTGGAAACAGGAAAATGGATAATGGGTGAATGTGCCAGGGATATGAAACGGGTATCACTGGAACTGGGCGGCAAGAACCCCATAATCATCATGGATGATGCGGATATCGACCTTGCCGTGGACGGTGTGATCTGGGGTGCCTTTGGTACGACAGGACAACGCTGCACTGCTGCCAGCAGGGTCATTGTACACGAAAAGGTAAAGGACGAATTCACACAAAAACTTCTGGCTAAGACCCGGTCCCTCAAACTGGGTGATGGGCTAAAACCAGATACCGATATCGGTCCGGTCATCAACCAGTCCCAACTGGAAAAGATTGAGGGATATATTGTTATCGGGAAGAACGAAGGGGCAAACCTGTTAACAGGCGGCAGCCTGGCAGATCCGGGACTTCCCGGACATTTCTTTGAACCCACAATATTCACAAAAGTGGACCAGGACATGCGTATCGCCCAGGAAGAGATATTCGGTCCTGTCGTGGCCTTGATACCGGTATCCGGATTTGACGAAGCCATTAAGGTAACAAATAATACTATGTACGGCCTGTCTTCATCCATATATACCAGGGATATTTCAAATGCATTCAAGGCCATCGAAAAGATCGAGGCAGGGATAACTTATATAAATTCATCAACCATCGGCGCAGAAGTACACCTGCCGTTTGGTGGTGTAAAGGGCACAGGCAACGGATTCAGGGAAGCAGGAACCGATGCTATCAGGGAATTTACTGAAGTTAAGGCCGTGTATTTTGATTACAGCGGCAGGCTCCAGAAGGCACAGATCGAATAAGATATACAATAATCTATACTATAGTTAAAAACCAAACAAATTAAACTTACTCTTTGCGAACTTTGCGCTCTTTGCGGTGGCAATATATTTGAAAACAAGTAACCACTTCAAATCAGAGGGTAAAATTAATAGCCACAGAGACCACAGAGTATTTCTTCTCTGTGCTCTCTGTGGCAGATAAATATAAACAATGATTTATACAAATTATATTACCCTACTTTTTGAAAGGGATATGAAAACAATGTCTTACCACCACTATTATTTATCACCACAAAGTACGCAAAGAGCGCAAAGTGGTCACATGATAAGTAATGAATATTATGTTCCTGACTATATACCTGATTGCTATACCCAGTTACTGTATCAGTTAACTATACTACGTTAAGATATTCCAGGAGGAATAAATATAATCGAACCACCGGGACAAAGGTCCAAGGAGATCATCGACCGCGATTGTAATGTAATGCCGGCATGTCTGGCCCGCCCTTATCCACTGGTTGTGGACAGGGCCAGGGGTTCTGTCATCACTGATGTGGAAGGCAGGGAGTACATAGATTTTGTGGCAGGTATCGCTGTAATGAACGCTGGCCATTCCAACCCGGTAGTCTCGTTGGCAATATCGGCACAACTGGAAAAGATAGCACACTGCGGATTCCCTGACTTCTATGCCGAGCCCCCTGTCAGGCTGGGCGAAAAGCTGAAAAGCCTGACCCGATATGACCGGGTGTTTTTGTGTAACAGCGGGACCGAGTCTGTGGAAGCTGCCATCAAACTGGCCATGTGGAAGACCAAACGGCAGAACATGGTATCTTTTTACAATTCATTTCACGGCCGGACACTGGGCTCCCTGTCCCTTACCTGTTCAAAGACCAGGCAAAAAGAACATTTCCCATCTCTTCGGGTTGTGCACACCCATTATGCTTACTGCTACCGCTGTCCCCTAAACCTGGAATATCCCGATTGTGGAATATCATGTGCCAGGGAGATTGAATCACTGATCTTCAAGCGTGAACTTAGTCCCGATGACACTGCTGCCATTGTAGTGGAGCCGGTGCAGGGCGAGGGTGGTTATATAGTACCGCCGCCCGAGTTCCACCAGGAGATCAGGCGCATCTGTGATGACCACAATGTGCTGATGGTGGCCGATGAGGTGCAGGCGGGCTGCTGGCGCACCGGTACCTTCATGGCTATGGAGAATTTCGGAGTACGGGCCGATATCGTATGCATGGCAAAGGCACTGGGTGCCGGCCTGCCCCTGGGTGCCATGCTGTCTGGCAGCGAAATAATGGACTGGCCGCCGGGTACTCATTCCAATACATTCGGCGGCAACTTGCTGGCATCGGCTGCTTCTGTAGCTGCACTGGAGTACATGGAAAAGGAGGAACTAGGCAGCCATGCAAGGGAACTGGGAGGGCATATCATGCAGCGGTTGAGGGAGATGCAGTCAGAATATCCTGTTATCGGGGATGTACGCGGTCTTGGGCTGATGATAGGGGTTGAGTTCGTCAAGCCGGACGGATCCGTTAACCCTGGTTTACGGGACAGCATAATTATTGAAGGGTTCAGGGAAGGCATTGTCCTGCTCTCATGCGGCGACTCTGTTATCAGGTTCTCCCCACCGCTGGTCATGACCAGGGAGGAGGCCGACACCGGGCTGGACAGGTTTGAGGCTGCGCTGAAGAGGGCTGTTTAATAGATCAGGCTGGCAAATAGGTTAAATACTATAACAAATTTTAGAATCAACACACATTATTTACCGGAGACCCTTTCTTGACAGAAACCGAGAATAAGAAAAACACATTGTTTGACCTCATCCCATATGTAGTCATGGGAGTATTCCTGCTCCTTGTACAGATAATGTCGGTCATGCTTGCCCGGCCCATGATAGACGGGGGCATGCAGTTCACCGAAGACCCTGACAGCGTCTGGAATTCAATATATTACATAGGACTTATACTGGGATTCACCCTGCTCATACTCTATGCTTTCAAGAAGAATATCAAATGGATGATCCATGGGTTCATACTATTCTCAGTAGCCGCTACCCTCTATTATGTATTCCTTGCAGTCTTTGCCATATTCATGGGTGAAACTGCCAGCATAATACTTACGCTGGTATTATCATTTGCACTCACCGTACTGCTATATCGGTTCCCTGAATGGTATGTCATAGACATCATCGGCATCCTGATAGGTGCGGGGGTGACTGCCATTATCGGAATATCCTTTGGCGTAATGCCTACACTGATACTATTGATACTGCTTGCAGTCTATGACGCAATATCAGTATACCAGACCAAACATATGCTCGCACTGGCAGAAGGCGTAATGGACATGAAAGTGCCCATACTGTTTGTCATACCAAATCATCTGGACTTTTCATTTCGTGAATACAAATATGAAAAGGATGCTAAACGCGAAGCTTTCTTTATGGGGCTGGGAGATGCGATTATGCCAACCATACTGGTGGTATCTGCCAACGTGTTCATCACTGAAGGATATATGAACCTGCCACTATTGGGACTGTTGAACATGCCTGCGCTGGGTGCTGCTTTAGGCACCATTGTAGGCTTTACAGCACTAATGGCGTTAGTGGCAAGAGGAAATCCACAGGCAGGGCTGCCGTTTTTGAACACCGGTGCCATTTTAGGGTATGCCGCCGGATGTCTGGCAGTCGGTGTGTCCATTATTTAGCTGTAATAGAAGGATATTTCACATATAGAATTCCTTAAAACATCATTATTTACAGATAATAAGTATCCACTTCAAGTAAGAGGGCAAAAATAATAGCCACAGAGAACACAGAGAACACAGAGATCACAGAGGATTTTGTCTCTGTGTCCTCTGTGCTCTCTGTGGCAGATAAATATAAACAATGATTTATACAAATTTTATTGCCCTACTTTTTGAAAGGGATACGATAATAACTTTAATTAGAAACGGAGGATGCCCTGGTGCGTGTAGGAGTTTATATTTGCCACTGTGGCAGCAATATCGCAGGAAACCTGGATGTTGAGTCTGTCAGGGAATTTGCCGGCAACCTGCCTGACGTTGTAGTTTCAAAGGATATCAAATATGCTTGCGGTGAACAGGGACAGGATGAGATCAAGACAGATATCCAGGAACTGGACCTTGACCGTATCGTAATAGCTGCCTGTTCACCAAGGCTGCATGAAGCGACCTTCAGGCGAATGGCACAGGCAGCCGGACTGAACCCTTACCTGGTCGAGATAGTCAACATCAGGGAGCAGTGTTCATGGGTGCATAGGGACTCCTATCATTATGCCACACAGAAAGCCAAAGACCTTGTGGTCATGGGAGTTGCAAGGGCACGGCTGCTTAACCCACTGACCGTTGAAAGCGTCCCCGCCAACAGGGATGTGCTGGTAATAGGAGGGGGAGTGACTGGCATCCAGGCGGCCCTTAACCTGGCGGAAAGTGGGATAAATGTTCATCTTGTTGAGCAGGATTCCACTATCGGCGGCTGGATGGCACGTCTCAATGATGTATTTCCTACCAATGACTGCTCCATGTGCGTGCTGGCGCCGAAGATGACCGAGGCAGCAGACCATCCGGACATCACCCTGCATACATATTCAAAAATCCAGGATATCAGCGGCCATGTAGGGGATTTCCATATATCGGTGGTGCATAAGCCGAGGTATGTGGACGAATCCAAATGCAAAGGCTGCATCGAACTGTGTGGTTCCGTATGTCCTGTAGAGGTACCAGTGGAAGTGGATGGAGGACTTAGCCTGCGTAAGGCTATCTACCTGCCTATGTCCCAGGCCGTGCCATTTGTGGCAGTGGTGGACCCTGAACACTGTGTAGGTTGCGCTCTGTGCGTGAAGGCCTGTGAACCTGAAGCTATTGATATTAACCAGAAAGAAGAACTTTTGGAGTTTGATGTAGGTGCTATCATAGTTGCTACAGGCTACCATCTTTTCGATGCATCAAAAAAGCCCGAGTATGGATATGGCATTGTGAAAAACGTCATTACCAGCATGGAACTGGAGCAGATGCTAAACGCATCTGGTCCGACACAGGGACGATTAGTCCGTCCTTTGGACGGACACGAGGCAAAACGGGTGGCCTTTATCCAGTGTGTAGGTTCCAGGGATGAGACTGTGGGCAACCCGTACTGTTCAAGAGTGTGCTGTATGGCTGCCATAAAGAATGCCGGACTTATCATGAACAGGAGCCCTGAAAATCATGTAACTGTTCATTATATAGATATCAGGGCGGGTGGAGAGAACTATGAGGAATATTATATCAGGCAGCAAGAGAAGGGTGTTGAGTTCATCAGGGGCAGAGTAGCATCGGTAAAGGAGGTGGACGGTGAGGCTGTGATCACCTACGAGGATACCATGGCAGGTGAGATCGTGGACAGCACGGTTGACCTGGTTGTGCTTTCTGTGGGCCTGGAGCCAAATAGCGAGGCCAACAGCATTGTGGATACCCTGAACCTTAGCCGGCGGCCAGATCGGTTCATCCAGGTGGCTCATCCGAAAATGCGACCTGTGGATACACATACCAGGGGCGTGTTCGTAGCTGGCTGTGCTTCGGGACCAAAGGAGATACAGGTATCCATTGCACAGGGAATGGCGGCGTCTGCCAGGGTACAGGGGCTGCTTAGCAGCGGCAGTATCCAGAAAGATGTGATGGGTGTGAGGGTAGTAGACGAACTGTGCAATGGCTGCCGGTTGTGTGAGGAAGTTTGTACTTACGGCAGGATCAAGGTTATTGACGGCAAGGCTGTTGTGGATGAGCTGACCTGCGGTGGGTGCGGTGTGTGTGCAGCAGCATGTCCGCGGGGAGCCCTGCAGACCAGGCATTCTACTGATGAGCAGATACTGGCCCAGGTTAGGGCTGCTACAGAGGATATCAGGGAGACTCCGCTGATAATTGGGTTTTTGTGCAACTGGTGCAGTTATGCGGCGGCAGATCTGGCAGGGACGCAGGGTGTATCCTACCCGACAAATATCAGGAACATCCGTGTGATGTGTGCGGGAAGGGTGAACCCGTCTTTTGTACTGGAGGCATTGAAGGGCGGTGCGGACGGCGTGCTGGTAGCAGGGTGCCGGTTGGGTGAATGCCATTACATTTCAGGGAACGCCCGGGCCCAGCAGCGTATGGATGTACTGAAGGATGTGCTGGCAGAACTGGGGATCGACCCGGGGCGTGTGAGGACTGCATGGGTGGCGGCAAGTGAGGCAGGGAAGTTCGCGGGTGAGGTCAGCCGGTTTGTGGAGGGTCTGGAAAAGATGGGGACTATCGGGAGCGAGCTGGATAAATAAATATGGAACCGGAGTGTCTTATTTTAGATGTACGGAAGATGAAGGAAAAGTTTATGGAAAATATATGCTAATTGTCAAATGGTTTAATTATTGGATGTGAATATTTGAGGAGGAATGATTATGTCTGAAAAAAAGCAGCCTGATATTTATCAGGTAAAAGTAACACTCGATGGCATCAGACCGCCAATATGGAGACGAATTCTGGTTACCAGCGATACTACATTGGGCAAACTTCACAGTATCTTGCAGGTCGTCATGGGATGGGATGATTACCATCTTCACCAGTTCATTATCAATGGGACATGTTATGGTCCACCTGACCCGGATTTGATGTTAGACCTTAAGGACGAAAAAAAGATGAGCTTGGAACAGGTGGTGCTCCGGGAACAGATGAAATTTATTTATGAATATGATTTTGGTGATTCCTGGTATCATAATATACTGATCGAGAAGATACTTCCACCGGATACGAAAAAGCATTATCCGGTTTGTATCAAGGGTAAACGGGCATGTCCTCCTGAGGATTGCGGTGGTGAAGGGGGATATGACTATTACCTTGAAGCTATCCGGGATCCCGATCATCCGGAACATGAGGAGATGCTGGAATGGAGGGGTGACAGTTTTGATCCGGAAGCTTTTGATATTGATGAGGTTAACAGGATTTTGAAAACGATCAAATAAATTCAATGTATCATCGGTTCGGAGTAATATTGTGATAGAACACGGATTGCACGGATGACACGAATGTGCACGGATATTAAATAAATCCGTCGAAATCCGTGTCATCCGTGTTCGATTTAAATTAAATTGGAGAATCGTATGAAATCATTGGTCTTTTGGAAAATAATACATACTCACTTTGTCAGACTCCTTAACCGATGATCAATGGATAAATTCTCCGGGATACAGGTATAATCTGGATGAAAAACTGCAACCATTAGTTGCAGAAATTGGCTGGACACATAATTTGGTAATTATGGAACGGTATAAAGACAATCTTGAGTATGAACTGGTTCGACAGTATCCAACCATTCCTTTCAACACAGGAGACCTTACATGAAAAAGCACCCACCTTGGCACCCTAAATACACCCTCACCCCCGCCACAGCCAGTGCCCTCATGCAGATCGAGTCAGCCCGGACCGCGATCGAGCATACCCCGCTGCCGCCTGCTGTCCAGGAAGAACTGCGCCATCGTGCCCGCGTCCGTTCCACCCACTATTCCACGCGCATCGAAGGCAACCGCCTCACACTGGAGGAAGCCGGGCAGGTCATCGAGGGCACCCGCACTTCATTCCACGGAAGAGAACGGGATGTGAGAGAAGTGCAGAACTACTGGAACGCATTGCTGCGGGTTGAGGAATGGGCTGCAAAAAAGAAGCAGCTGAGCGAAGATCTGGTCAAACGTTTGCATGCCTTTGTGGAATACGGTTCACGGGCCGGTCCCAGTCCGTACAGGGACGGCCAGAATGTTATACGTGATTCTGCTTCCGGTGCTATTGTATACCTACCGCCTGAGGCAAAGGACGTGCCCGCTCTCATGGCGGCACTGGTCAAATGGGTGCATCAGGCCGAAAACGATGGACTGCCAGCTCCGCTTATTGCCGCACTTGTTCACTACCAGTTCGTCACTATCCACCCCTACTATGATGGCAATGGGAGGACGGCACGGCTGCTGGCCACTTTCATACTGCACCAGGGTGGATACGGCCTGAACGGGTTCTTTTCCCTTGAAGAACACCATGCGCAAGACCTTGGAGCTTATTATAACGCCCTGACGGTTCACCCCCATCACAATTACTATGAAGGCCGGGCCGAAGCAGACCTGACCAGCTGGGTAGAATATTTCATCAGGATATTGGCCGGCGTTTTCACAGCCGCCAAAGAAGAGGCACAGCGCCTGGGCGGTGAGAGAGAAAGTATGGAGCCTGAGGCCCTGCGGCTGCTTGACCCGCGTGGGCGGGCAGTGCTTTCCCTCTTTGTCAGGACAGAGCGAATAACTTCTGCTGATGTGGCAAGGACACTGGGACTATCGCAGCGAATGGCACGCAACCTGCTGAGAGACTGGGTAGAAGAGGGGTGGCTGGAGATAGCAGATTCGTCAAGGCGGGGCAGGGCTTATAGTTTATCAGCGGGTTATCGGTAATTTATCGGTAATTTATCGGCAATGGGTGAAGGAAGTGCTGACCTGCAAGCATCAGTTGAAGGAGACTTACGTCGAGTAGAGCCCCCCATAGCGCACCTCTTATTGGAGTAATAGCTCCGAGGTTACTATGCCCCCTCTCTCAGAACCGGACAAAACGTACTTATTCGTGTATTAAAAGAATGAGAGGGGAACACAGGGATTTCCACGTAAATATATATTTCCCAGATATCTACAATAATAAACAGAAATCACACACGTTAGCCCTCCCCCTCTATGGAGCATGCAGGATTGCAACATGTTCAGCTCTCCTATTGCTAATATTGCTAACAACCTTTAGTCCACATATGGAGTCTGTAGGGCTGCATACATGTCCGCCCCCTATTTGCTAATATTGCTAACAACCTTTAGTCCACGTATGTAGTCCGTAGGGCTGTATACATGTTCAGCTCTCCTATTGTTAATATTGCTAACAACCTTTAGTCCACGTATGTAGTCCGTAGGGCTGCATACATGTTCAGCTCTCCTATTGTTAATATTGCTAACAACCTTTAGTCCACGTATGGAGCCCGAAGGGCTTCATACGTGTGCAGCCCGCTACTGGCTTGAGTAGATGGGGCCGCGGAGATTCGAACTCCGGTCACAAGACCCCCAGCCTTGCAGGATGGTCCAGGCTACCCTACGGCCCCTTAAGGTGGGATGTTGGGTGTAACGTTAGTTGTCCCTTATTAGTATTTGACCTTTTCTAATGAACCGCAGTATTATTTTGACCGTTTATTAAAAATTACGGGACCAGTATAGATTCTAAGCACAAAAAATCGATTAATCCAGAAGCCTATTTCCAAGTGTCAATTTCGATGACCCGGACTTAAGCGAGATTAAAGTTCCGGATAATTAATTCGCTCAACATAATCCCCATCACCTATTTAACACCCCACATTACTATTACCCCCAATGCACAAACCCGAACTATTGGCACCAGCCGGAAGCAAAGAAGCGCTTATCGCAGCAGTCGAAAACGGAGCAGACGCCGTATATTTCGGTGGACCAACCTTAAGCGCCAGGCATGATGCCGGCCTTACCCCTGATGAAATTGAATGGGCTATTGATTACGCCCACATTAACAAAGTTAAAGCATACATAACAGTCAACACCCTCATCAAGGATCCAGAGCTTGAAGAAGCCTCCGAATACCTGCAATTCCTCTGCAATGCGGGAGCAGATGCAGTTCTTGTGCAGGATATCGGTATCCTGCGATTATTAAAGGACCAGCTCCCACAGCTTCCGGTCCATGCCAGTACACAGATGACCATCCACAATGTAGAAGGTGTACGATACCTTGAAAAAATGGGAGTAAAACGCATAGTCCTTGCCAGGGAGCTTTCCCTTGAAGAGATCAGGAGAATAAAATCCCAAACCTCCACCGAAATAGAGGTCTTTATCCACGGTGCGCTGTGCTTTTCATACTCAGGCCAGTGTCTTTTCAGTAGCATGACAGGAGATAAAAGCGGGAATCGCGGATATTGTACCCAGCCATGCCGGAGGAAATATTCAATTGATGGAGCAAAGGGCCATCTCCTGAGTCCCAGGGACCTCAACATAAGCGAACACATCGGACACCTGATAGAATCAGGCATCGATTCTTTCAAAATAGAGGGGAGATTGAAACACCCTGAATATGTGGCAGGCGTGGTAAGAATTTACAGGAATCTTATAGATAGATATCTTGAAAACCCGGCCGGTTTCCATGTATCTTACAATGAACAGCACATACTGCGCCAGCTTTTTAACCGCGGGTTTACACAAGGGTATTTTTTCGGTAATCCCGGCGGCAATTTAATGAGCAGACAACAGCCGCATAACCAGGGAACGTATCTCGGACAGGTTGTCAAATACGACTGGGAAAGAAAATTTGCATATATACTTATCGAGCAGCCATTGAGGATAGGCGATGGGATCGGTACTCAGGGGCGGGGCACGGGAACTACTGTACGAAGTATGTATATCAATAACCAGGGTGTGGAAAGTACCCCTGCATGTGCAACAGTTAAAATACCCATGGAAAAGACCGTCTACAGAAATGAGACGGTTTTTAAGACGTATGATTTCAGGCTTATGGAATCTTTGAGGATCAAAGATGTCATGAAAAGAATTTCCATTAAGATGTTATTTACAGCAAAACATGGGGAACCGATAGCACTTTGCATTACAGACGGTGAGAACGAGGTCATGCAAACCGGAGATATTCCACAACGTGCAAAGGGAACCCGGATATCAGGAGATTCTATAATCCGGCAACTGAAGAAGCTTGGAAATACTATTTTTAAGCCGGAAAATATTAAGGTTAATTTAGAAGCAGATATTTTCGTCCCTATTTCCCAGCTAAATACTCTTCGCAGGACAGCTGTTAAAAGGCTTGAAGAAGAACGTACAAAGAACTGGAAACGAACATGCAGCAAACCCGGGATTATTTTCGATAGCCGGGAGATACAAAATAAACCCCTCCAACCTCTCCATCCACTCCTGTCTGTAAATACTTGCACCCTGGAAACTTTTAGGGCGGCTGTTGACGGCGGTGCGGATGTGGTCTATTTCGGTGAAGAAAATTTCACAGGGCATTTGCTCACAGGAGAAGATTACCGGTATGCGATTGAGTATGGTAAGGAGAATGAAGTGGAAGTCTATCTCGGTACACCAAGAATAGCTAAAAAACCAGGAGGATTTGACTCTTTCCCTGACCACAATGGATTTCTTGTAGCAAACATGGGTATCCTGCATAGTCTTCTTGAATCTGGTAAAAAGTCACTGGTTATTGACTATCCGCTTAATGTCTTTAACAGGCTGGCAATGGCTCATTATCTGGAGCACTGTCTCAAGAGGGTGACTCTTTCGCCAGAGCTTACGTTGGATGAAATAAAACAAATAGCTCCCTATGGCATGGTGGAGTGTATCGTTCACGGTTTTTTCCCTGTAATGGTATCTGAACATGACCTTTTGGGAGAGCTGTTCCCTGATGATAGATTGCATGATGCCCTGCTGGAAGATGTAAAGGGTTTTACTTTCCAGGTGAAAAACGATGGGGATGGAAGTACTTATATTATGAACTCCAGGGAACTGTGTATGCTCGACCACATTCCTGAACTGATTGAAACTGGTGTAAGTTGTCTGAGAATTGAGGCAAAAACGTATGACAGGAAAACTACTGGAAAGTTGACAGAACTTTACAGGAAGGCTATCGATACCAGGACCATTGGTCACTGCGGCGGTGGATCTACTTCAGGGCATTATTTCAGGGGTGTTTTGTGAAAGTATTTTTTGCTGGTTCAATGTGGATACTATTGATATGGCTTGAGACTTTGCAGGGGGCAGCCCATCGATAATTCTTATTGGCAAGATTGGCTTATCCGAATGCAGAAGGCTGCAGGATTATATTTTAATCATTTCAGTATTGATGGAACATTCATTCTCAATTATTTTTTTTGTATTGATGGTAAATAGATTGATTTATATATATAAGCATTATTAATTATATTCGTGGATAAATGCTGATAGATCAGTCTGATCCGGATCGGCATATTAAAAGGAGGAAAGGTAATGAACACTAAGTTAATAATAATAATAGCTATTGCTATAATATTCGGTGGATCGACAATATGGCTGGTTTTGACTGATGAAGATAAACCCGGAACTTCAGCTAATAATAACAACCTGAAAGACAAAGGTCTTCCGCAGTCGCTTGACAATTACTATAATGAAACTACTGGTAGGCCATTTGAGTATCTCCTTGAAATGTACAAACTCGGAGAATCGATGATGGGAATTCCAGTGAACCTTGGGCAGGGAGATTACATGAATGCCAGCACATCTTTTGATGAATTTTCTGAATGTTATGACTATAGTTCCAATATGGTATACGATTGGCAAAGGTACTACAATCTAAAGGCAGTTGACGATCTCGGGAGTGCGCTGGCTGACGGTGACCAGGATGCTATAGAGATGGCAATGGGAGAGGTGGGCAAAACCTGTTCCGATTGCCACCTGGACACCATGACACCTGTATATTACAAATATTACTGGGGCGATTTCAGAGAGGTGAATATCCAAACGCCGGATGGACCCTTACCATGGAAAGTGGCAAAAATGTATTATCTGCTGATGGGTTTTGATGGAATCGGGGTGAATATCAAGGAAGGCGATCAAGCTGGTGCACAGCAGAGCTTCGAGCTGTTTGATTCGATGTTCGATAATATGAGTATTGCATGTTTGGAGTGTCATGACTCTATGCCCAGATACTATGTTAGCGAGGATATCCAGATGATGATCGATGATATGGGTGCAGAGATCGAAGCGGGAGAGCCTGCGAACTTGACTGCGGCTAACTATCTTAGATACGGTATCGGTGATAGCTGCCACAGATGTCATATCGTCCACATGCCGCCACAGTATGCAAAGGTAGACGGGGAATAACCCGTCCGCTTTTTTTCATGCATGGTACTTGGTGCGTATAAACGTTCGATGTCCGAAAGCAGAGTACAGATCAAAGATAAAATCGCCAGTGAGTGGGGGGAAAATATCCCGTGAAAGATGCCGGGCAGGTATTAGGTTGCTAAAAACTTGTTTCATACCGGACGTTGGCAGGAAACAACAATAGCTAATTGAAATCCTGGAAATCATGCAGCTCCCGACTAAATGAAGTGACACAGGGATGGGGCATGATATGATTGTTGAACCGCTTTTAACATTATGGCCTGTATTGCTTACTACATCAATATTATATATTTTTTTATTTTCTTCTGAGAATAAAATGCATCAACACACTACCGCAGAGTATCTCCAACATTTTTATAATCCACTCATTGATTGTTTTCAAGATCAATCCCGATAAAATTTCAGGATTTTGAGCGAACTCGGTCCCAAGAAGGGAAGATGGTAATAAAACGAAGGCAGAAATCGAAAAAATTCCTAAGATAAATGGAAAGAATATGCCTGAAACAAATCGTTCGATAACGGTTCCTTTTTTCTTGAAGCATATATAATATGTTACAATTCCAATAAATAAAGAAACAACAATTCCGAATATATTTAAAACCGGAAACCATTTGGTTACCATAAATGCTGCTCCGTGTGAATGAGCCAAATATGAAGTTAGAAAAAATGTAAATATAAAACATATTATGCTGATTACAAAACCAACTGTAGCTGGCAATATGATTTTGTCAAATCTAACTTTAATATCCATTTTATACCACCTCTCGTCATATTTTCTATTTTACACTACTTATTATTTTTCGTTCGTATTAGTAAACTATTGCAAGTTTGTATTTAAATTCCTAACACCTGTACGAACATGAATTCATCATATTGCAGTTACGGTATACCACCATTGGAGGGGAACAGTGTATGGGGCATGATATGATTGTTGAACCGCTTTTGGCATTATAGCCAGTATTGTATCAGGAGTGAATCCATCCCAAGCAAGGGGGTGGGCATGTGCGCACTGCCGGTGGGAAATAGCTCTAATGAGGACCAGTCTATTAATTTGCCGGGTGTCTATCTTGATCCGCCCCACCCTAACACCCTTGTTCATGGCATACAGGGTGAGCTGGCAGGGGATGTGATAATATATCAGTCAAACTATAATTTTTGTGCAATATCATACTGCAAAGGTAGACTGGAAATAATCCGTCCGCTTTTTTTCTTGCATGGGAGTTGGGTCCGGATCTTATTATCTAAGGGTGCTAACAGTTCTATTCCATTGGTCATCGGTTAAGGAGTTTGACAAAGTCGGTATGTATTATTTTCCAAAAGACCAATGATTTCATACGATTCTCCAATTTAATTTAAATCGAATACGGATGACATGGATTTGACGGATTTTCACGGATTTATTTATTATCCGTGCAATCCGTGTTCCATTACAATATTACTCTTAACCGATGACACATGAGTTCTATTCTGTCTTGGTTTATTTTCCGTAGTGATGCAAAAGCATTTTTGTATGTCCGTACTATTTACTTAACAAGATATCATGTTGAAATACGCATAAAGGAGATCATGATGAAAGTACGTGATGTAATATAAAAGATAAAAGCAGATGGCTGGTACTTAGTTTAAACCAAAGGAAGTCATAAGCAATACAAGCATCACAAAAAACCAGGCAGAGTAACAATTGCTGGTTATTTAAATGATGACTTGGCATCCGGGACTTTGAATAGTATCCTAAAAAAAGCAAAATTGAAAGAGGTAGAATAAAATGTATCGTTTCCTAATTCTGATTGAAAAGGCAAATAATAATTATTCAGCATATTCACCTGATCTGCCAGGTTGTGCTGCAACAGGTGCTAACCGTGAAGAAGTAGAACAAAATATGTATGATGCAATTGAAATGCATATCCATGGATTAACAGAAGATAACTCACCGATTCCAAAATCAAATTCTTTTGCAGAATACGTGGCAGTTAATGAAAAATCCGCTACATCTGATATAGCACAACCAGCTTAATAATAATTTTATTCCATAACTTCCACTTCTGCCGGTTGCCAATATCGCTCCCCCACCCTCGCCCTCTTTGTTTACGGCACCCAGGGCAGGTGGCATGCGCTTATGTGGTGCCTCGTGGACGCATGAGTATCCAGCGGTCCGGGGGTGTGAAATGGATGTTATGCCGATTAGCTGCAGATAGTAGTTGAAATATATGACTGAAGGAATATATATGGCAACGATTCCGGAATGGCCGAAAGTTATGTATAACATATACCCAATTTAGCATACATAATCATGATATAATCCGGTCCGGAGGTGAGATCAAACAATGTGCAGCGTAGGAGATGCATTTGGAGTAGATGTGGCAGATGAATTAAATGCAAAGGAATACATATGCAAAGATTGCGAAAATAATTTCAAGGGTATTGGTAAAAATGTCATTTGCCCTGCATGTCGGTCCAGTAATGTGGAACTTGCATGATCGTACAATCCGAAATTAAGCGAACATCACCAATTTATGATACCCCTGAATAACAATGAAATACTGATGCTCCACGGTAACAGTGGGGTTATCGGTATTGTAAAAGCCGGAATAAAAAACCTTTTTTTTCTTGATACTGAAGATGAAGAGATCGTACTGGGGCTTGAACCTGACGACCTGCTGGTCTCATCCGGTTTTGATACAAAAGAGACCACCATCAATGGTATAAAATGTGTACTTTACATGTTAAGGGAAGTAGGCACACCGCTCATTGTACTGCCCAAAAACCACCCCGCCTCAAAGCGACTTAAGATTGTTGTTTCTATTGGCAGCCGTACCCGCATCAGTTGTGATATCACACCTGGGACCCATCCCGAACAGGATATACTGTGCGGAGTGGACGAGTTTGGCGGAGTCGAGATACTGGGCGTGCCCGGAGGTGTGGAGTTCAGGAACCTGGACTCTGGCAGGATCGAGTGTATACCATTCACAGTCTGACACCTGATTCAATACTTTTAACACCAAAAATGAGTATTTAGATAGCATGATCCTGATCGATATCCTGGCTGCATCCATATGGCTTATGCTGCCTGCATATATCGCAAATCCTATGGCTGCAGTGTTCGGCGGAGGTACTCCGATAGACCTGGGAAAGTATTTCCCTGACGGCAGGCGTATACTGGGGAATGGCAAGACAATAAGGGGACTGGTAGCCGGGACTGCCTGTGGAATCGTGATAGGGGTTATCCAGATCGGACTTGCACCCCGTCTCATGTCATCAGGAGTACTGGATAACTGGCCAATGTTCCAAGGTGTCATGGGTGCATACTCACTCAGCACATTATTCATAGTGTTCCTGATGGCCTTTGGTGCGCTGCTGGGTGATAGTGCAGAGAGTTTTATCAAGCGGCGTCTGGACCTTGAACGAGGTGCCATGTTCCCTGTGGCAGACCAGCTTGATTTTGTACTGGGTGCCTGGGTGCTGACATACATATTTGCAGCACACTGGTTCAACACCTATTTCAGCTTCTGGATAATTATAACAGTACTGGTGGCCACGCCCTTATTACACCTGGCCACGAATATATTCGGATATCTCATTAAGGTCAAGAAAGAACCCTGGTAGTGAAAATAATGGATAAAGAACTGATTCAGGCATTAAAGAACTGCGGGGCAGTGAAGTTCGGTGACTTTACACTGGCATCCGGCAGGAAGAGTACGTATTATGTTGATATCAAGAAGGCCATCACCGACCCTGCCACACTGGAACTGATTGCAAACCGTATCACTGGCATCATGAAGGAGCAACATATCTGTGCCAGGGCTATCGGTGGTGTTGCAGTGGGAGGCATTCCCCTTGCAACCGCAGTTTCACTAAAATCCGGCCTGCCCCTTGTGATAATCAGGAAGTCCTTAAAAGAATACGGCACTGGTGGACGGTTTATCGGGGATGTGGCAGGCAGGGAACTGCTTATGCTTGAGGATGTGACAACCACCGGCGGTTCGGTGATAGAAGCCATTAAAGACCTTAAGGGGGAGGGGGCTGTTGTGAATATGGTAATCACAGTAGTGGACAGGAACGAAGGCGCATCAGCAGGGCTTGAAGGTATGGGAGTTGAACTGCTGCCACTTGTAAGGGCAGCAGACCTTTTTAATGAGTAAATTGGACTGGACAGATTAAGACAGGTTAAAACAGGATATGGTAGAACAGGATAAGATAGAATAAAACAGCCAGAACAAGATGAAACAGGATAGAACATGCCAGATATTTTCGAGATCACACACAAGGATTCTGCGGGCAGGATAGGACGCCTGGCCACACCCCACGGCACGGTTGAGACGCCCACTATCATGCCCGTCATCAATCCCAATATCCGGACCATCCCGGCAAAAGAGATGCGTGGTTTTGGTGCACAGATGGTTATCACAAACTCATACATCATCTACCGCAACAAGGAGCTAAAAAAGCAGGCCCTAACGGCCGGGCTGCACAGCCTGCTGGAATATGACGGCCCCATCATGACTGACAGCGGTTCCTTCCAGTTGAGTGTGTATGGCGATATCGAAGTGGATAATGCACAGATAATCAAGTTCCAGCAGGACATAGGTACAGACATCGGCGTGCCACTGGACATTCCAACGCCACCTTCTGCTGACTGGGATACAACAAAAAGTGAACTTACCATAACAAACCAGAGGCTCATGGAAGCCCTGGAACTGAATAGTGACAGCCCGATGCTGCTGGCAGCACCGGTACAGGGCGGCATTCACAAGGACCTGCGCGAGCAATCAGGCAGGGAACTGGGAGGAGCTGGTTTTGATATATATCCTATCGGTGCGGTTGTACCGCTGATGGAATCATACCGCTATGCTGATCTGGTAGACGTGATAGTGAGTGCAAAGAAGGGGCTGCCTTCATCGGTTCCGGTGCATCTTTTCGGTGCCGGGCATCCAATGGTGTTCGCACTGGCAGTGGCACTTGGCTGTGACCTGTTCGATTCTGCTGCCTATGCCCTGTACGCAAAGGACGGCCGGTACCTGAGTGCAGAGGGTACATACCATATCAAGGATATGGAATACCTTCCCTGCTCATGTCCGGTATGTATCGGCCATACCGCTGGCGAGATCGCGGCCAGCCCTGAAAGGCAGGAACTGCTGGCCCGGCATAACCTGTACGCTACCTTCGCTGAGATAAGGCTGGTTAAGCAGGCACTGCGCGAGGGTAACCTCTGGGAACTCGTAGAGAGGCGCTCCCGCATCCATCCCAGGATGCTTGACGGGTTAAAGCGTGCACTGATGTATTCTGACTGGATAGAGCAGTTCGACCCATCTTCAAAGTCCACGTACTTTTACTGCGGCCCCGAATCCACAAAAAGACCTGAGGTCATCCGGTGGAATACCAGGCTGGAACGTTTGGAACTGGAGGGAACGGTATTGATACGGCCAGGTGGACGGGTCAGGCATGAATCTGGATACGATCATGTGCTTCACTTCAAGCCCCCGTTCGGCGCATACCCCCTGGAATTAAAAGAGACATATCCCTTAAATGCAGAGGTTGCAAATGTGCCAGACCACGAATCACTGACCTGTGCACTTACGAACACTAAAAAGCTGATCGGATTGAACCCTGGTGCTGAGTTCACTTTCGTATACCGGCAGTCCTGGGACCACCCCCTTATCCAGGAGATATGCCAAATGGTAAGTCACAGCTGGTCGGTTTGACCTTACTTTTTCAATTTCAACCTGACCACGGCTGCAAACATCTGGGGTATTACTTTTTTCAGGTCAAGCTTGGAGCCATCAATGTGGCGCCATTCCACAGGCACTTCCACTGTTGTGTATCCCATGTTCCTGATGCGCCATAGCAGTTCCACGTCAAAAGCATAATTGTGGGTCAGGATATCACCGGCCACCTGCTGGGCCGCCTGAGCATTTAGTACCTTGCAGCCGCACTGTGTATCCTTGTAGGGCAGTCCGAACAGCAGCCTTACCATTGCATTGAAACACCGGCTGGCAAGTACCCTGTGCGGGGGCTGGTGGGTGTGTATTACTGACCCGGGCAGGTACCTTGAGGAGATCACACAGTCAATTCCGCCCGAGGCTATGTCCACCATCTTACCCACATCATGGGGCGGGACGGCACAGTCGGCATCCACCACTGCAATAATACTTCCCCTGGCCCTGGAAATGCCGAGCAGTATGCCTCCGCCTTTTCCAAGCCTGGTAGGATGGGATACTGACCTGACAGCAGGCTGGTTCTGGCTAAATTCTGCAACAAGTTTTGGGGTACTGTCTGTGCACCCATCTATTACAACCAGTATCTCATGCGGGGTACCAGAAAAGAAGCGGGATAGTTCTTGTAGTGTACCTGGAATGCGTTTTTCTTCATTATAGGCAGGTATGACGATTGAGACCAGGTCCTGCCCTTTTGTTACCGTCATTTAATAGGCACCGAAAAATTGTATGATAGCCCGGCACGGATTCGAACCGAGGTCCGGGGATCCAGGGCCCCCAATGATTGACCGCTACACTACCGGGCTGCGACTATCTGAATATAACTTGTTACCTATAAATCTAACGGATAAGGCTGGGTATGAGGTAAATTTAATATTACATCTGGTACATCTTGCAATCAATTGAAAACCTAATAAAATGGGAGGCAGCATATGAAATTAAAATATTTGATAATGATCAGTGTATCAGTTCTAATGGTCGTGCTTATGATCAATTCCGGTCTGTGCCAGATGGGCGGGCCAATGAATGATGGTATGGGACGTCGGTTTGATGAAAATTTTAGTGCCGGTGATATGATGGGAACAGGGCAAATGCTCCGCCAGGATGTGGGTATGCATGGTATGGGGTTCATGCACAGTGGCGCATGTTTATACGGCCAGTATATTACTTTTGATGTGGATAACCAGACCGGTGACATTACCAACTATGGTATTGCCGGTGTGGAAATATTCGATTCTATCGTTGTGGATGGGTTTAATTATAATAGCACCCGGGTCAACGGGGCCATGACCACCATAGCAGATACGGATGGGACCACATTCATCCAGGTACATGATAATCCGGCTGCTGTGATCAATGTGTTCAGTTCCGGGGATCATACTGTCAATTTCGATCTCGCAGAAGGGACTACCGTATCGCAAGAAGATAATATTATTACAATCGAGGCTTCTAATAACGAAGCTTCTGATATCGTGGTCTATATAGTCTCTGAGTCCGATTATTCAATTGATATTTCAGGGGACAATGGGCCGATATTCATCACTGTATCCTCAGGCGGTTCTGTTATGGTGCGGGCGGTACCTGTGAATATGCAAGGGCAGGGCCTGGATAATGTACACAGGATGTTTGTCAGAGAGATGGCAGGTAACCGGGTAGGTGCGGAGGTCAGTCTGGGTAAAGGCGGTTCGATGAGTGTAGTGAATTATGCCAAAGAGATGCACGTAGAGTTGCAGTCAATGACACAGGATATGATACGATTGCAGGTCAATTGTACTGATCCGGCAGGTAGGATGATGGCTTTCAACCTGGACAATACATCCCTGATGCTGCAGGAAAATGACAGGCTGGGGATTCACTACGATGGTGCTCCCATGGCATGTGTGGAAGATCCCGAACAGGTCTTCAATGCTACCCAGGCCACATGCTGGATATCCCAGCAGACAAGGGAACAGGCACAGGTCATGATGTATATACCTGAATTCTCTGAACACATCATTGACATCGTGGTCGAATCAGATGAAGCGGATGAAACGGATGAAGTACCGACAACAACAGAAACGGGGGTTCCGGGATTCGAAGCTATAATTGCAGTCCTGGGTCTGGTGCTTACCGGGTATGTGTCTAAAAAATTGAAGAAATAATATTGAGTTGGGATTTTTCCCAACTCTAAAACCTGCCATCAGTAAGGCTCAGGTAATCATTTTCGACCTCTATAATAGCAGTGAATATCTCTTTTTTTCTCTTCAGTTACCTCACCCGGAAACCGGGTATAGTAGCTGATTGCATTGGTCTTCCATTGGTTTGATTCTTCCAGGTTGTCCGGGTTCACGCCACTGCACATGTCCCTGTCCCTGCTGATATCAGGGGACTGTTTTTTCAATTTCTTGACAATTGTGGAGGCATATTCGGACTCGACCTTGCCCAAACGCTTGAACATGGTAGCATCAGCCACATTATCTGCACTGGCCGCTGCACAAAAATAGAATTCTGCATTGCTGAGTTTTGGATTTAGTGCTTCTTCCAGATTCTGGCGGGATACATCTGTTAATGTGTATTCCGGCAGTCAAAGGTCTTGGCTTTGACCATATACTGCTGTTGGGCACCACAAAACGGACAGTGGGTCGGCGCGCATCTCCAAGATAACCTTCCTGGCATATCTTACATTTGGATACTTTCAAATAATCAACCCATCTGCAATTGAAACTACAGAAATTTAAAATAATCGTGTTTTGCATGATAGTGCTATTATCAAAAAGATTGAAATAGTATAAATCCTATGTGATTGTCATCAAGTGTGGAATTTTTGAAAAAAAACAGGTAAGATTTGAATGACAAATTTGGGAACACTACTTCTTAACACTACGCTGCTATTTAGTGTATTATCCATACTGCTGCTATTGTACCGTGAATATTCAGGGGTAAAGGAAATAACAGCCCCAGCCAGGTGGACCATCCGGCTATCAGCCCTGTTATCAGTCCTGACCATGCTGCTGTTGATCTATTATTTCCTCAGTTCTGATTTCAGGTTCATCTATGTTTCCCAGAACTCATCCACGTTGCTAGGTCCAATATATCAACTGGTAGCTACCATTGCGGTGCAGGACGGTGCAATGCTGTTCTGGACAGCACTTATATTTTTGCAAATATTATGGATAAGCGAACGATATGACACGGATTCCAGGTTCTTCAGGCGTATGCTGATCATAATGCTGGCCGTAGGTGCCCTGTTCACCTACGTGATCGCTTACAAGTCAAGTATGTACCCCTTCCAGACATGGTTCGAGCTATGGGGCAGCCAGTATAATATCCCTGTGAATTATGCAATGGCTGAGGGTGCAGGATTGCGTCCCATATTAAAGGACCCCATAATGGCAATACACCCGCCGACCCAGTTCGTGGCATACGCCACTACATTGATACCATTTGCTGCTGCCCTGTCCTTCATGATAACAAGTGGCGTAGGCAAGCAGTGGGAGAAGGTACAGCGCCAGTGGATACGTTTTTCATGGTTCTCCATGTCCATTACCCTGATACTTGGTGGTGCCTGGATATACAAGCTTGCCCAGTGGGGTACACTATCAGGCACTGGCAACATTTGGGCATGGGACCCTTACGAGACCACACCATTCATTGTGTGGATGATAACCACCATGTACATGCACATGGCATACAAGTACAGGACCGGCAGCGAGTATGAGGTGCTCACTCCCCTGTTCGGTACACTTACTTTTATTACAACACTCTATGCAGGCTGGGTGGCCCGCAGCGGTGCTGTCTCATCCACCCATGATGTGGGTGCGCTGCCCAGTGCCAGTATCTTCTTCTGGTCAACTATCGTGCTGCTGGGGGTTGTATTATACCTGTCTTTTATGAAGATCAAGGATGCAAAGGATGAAGAAGGGGAGCGAGGGACACTTTTCACCCAGTCCCACTTGTTCGACCTGACAGCTATCGTATTTATTATCCTTGCCTTTATTTGCTTCTTTGGCATCACGGCACCTATCTATTCCAAGCTGGTGATGCACCTGAACGCCAATCCCACAGAGCGGGAATTCTTTAATACGCTGGCGTATCCTTTCACAATGCTGCTGATGCTTATTATCGGTGTGTGCCTGCCGTATAAGCCTATTGTAAAGAAGATAGGGGCACAGAAATATCTTATTGTCGCGGCCGTTATACTATTACTCAGCATAATCCTTGCATTCATTGTACCCGGACCTGAATATTATGTGATAAACCATTCCAGCCCGTTCTACAAGACTGCTTCGGGTATCACGCAGATGTTGGGCAGCCTGTCGCTGCTTAGCTACGTGCCTATCTTCCTGTTCTCGCTGGCAGCTATTGTGTACAGGTTCGTGCTGGATGTCCGGGGTACAAAGGATAGTAAACGATTGATGAAGCCCGCTGGGATAACCATGATACACCTGGGTACGATCCTGCTGCTGCTGGGGGTTATTGTAAGCCAGTCCTTTGACGTGACCTACAGGATGAATTACGCTGACTCTGAGTTGGGTGAGATACAATATGTCAGTAAGGGATCACTTGACGATTACGGTAATTATAAGGATTACAGTGAAAATCCTCTTGGGCTTGAGCTGGTACTTAACAATGGGGATGCAATACATACTGTGAGCACCAGTGACAGGATGGTGGAAGGCCTGACAAAGAATGCTTTCCACATCAACCTTTACAGGGACGGCAGGAAGGTAGCAACGGGTGCGGCACTTTACTGGATCGAGCTTTATGATGAGGATCTGGATGGTACGTTCGAGCGGGTGGAGTGGACAAATATCATGGATGATGAAAAGCTTTTCAGGACCTACCATGTGAAGTACGGCGGCCGGATAGGTGACGGATATAATTTCGTGATCAAGGAGATTCCGCTTATCAGTGCCGTGTGGATTGGTTCAGTGCTGATGTGTATCGGTGTGCTGCTTACTTTTGCCGACCAGCAGTTGTTCGGGGTAAAGGAGAAGATCAAGTTTAATGCGAAACCAAGGAGTGCGCCTGAGGCACCTGCGAAGAAGGCGGGGCGTAAGAGAAAGAAACCTGTACCCAAAGAACCAAGTGCTGCTGATAAGTACGAGAAGATGTTGAGGGAAGAGCTTGAGGCTGCAAAGAAATAGCAGGGCTTGATACTTCTTTTATCTTAATAACTACACACTGCAGCTTTGCTGCGGTTGGGTATGCCATCGCAACAATTGACGAGGAGGGGAAGGCCGTAAGGCCTCTTTACTCTATCTAACTTTTTCGAAAGCTTCACCCCGGTCGCATATGCATTCGAAAGGAAAACCGCTTCATTTGAAATATTCGAATTTTTCATACTTACTTCCATGCTAATACATTTTGTGTATGATGATCTGTCTAAAATTTCTGCTAGTTTATCCCATTCGACCGTACCTGAAAATGGGAGTTTATGCTGATCTGTTTTGCCATCGTTGTCATGAAGATGGATTGAAATTAAACGATCTTTTAGTTTTTCAAGCATTTTCAATCCATCCCCGATGTTGCCATGACCTGAATCGTAGCATAACCCCATAAAACTTGAATCGTATTCAGAAAAAAGTCTTATTATTTCTGTATAATCATCATTCGTATAATTTTCTAAAGCGATTTTTATATTATGCTTTTGAGCATACGGTTTTATCTCATTTAATGATTTATGCAATATATTCCAATATACATTTTCTTCAGATTCATTATTCGGCGCACGTTCAAAATGTAGAATTATCACGTCACATGATAACTTATTTGCCATATAAATTCTATTCTTAACGAGTTCAACGCCGGCTATTCTAAGAGATTCATCTTTAGAGATCCAATTATTGTTGACCCCCTCTGAAGCATGTAAATCCAGCACTTTAAGATTGTATTTTTCTAACCACATGATTATTGTATTTATATCGGATTCAGAATAAATAAAATCTGTTTTATATTCATGACACCAATGAATATGAGTGAATCCGGCTTTAGATATCTTTTCAAGATATGGTTCAGGATTTCCGGCATCTTTAAAATAATCAGTTGTAATTGCTAATTCTAAAAACATATTCCACCAATTATAGTATTTTCACCTTTTGTGAACTACCCCCACCTTATGGGGCGGTACTTCATGATTCATCGAGTTGACGGTTCATTCCCATACCTGTGGGGAACAATAATTCTATATATATTCTTCAGATATATATACCATTTCATTTATACACCAATGCCGAACACATATTTTATATAGATCACTCCAATATATATATACATATCATTTAATCTTCACACATGTGGGGAACACGCAGTTCCATGCATTTTCTTTTTTCGCTCAAAAACGAGTGCACGACATGGATGCAAAAAAAAGCATTATGGAGCTGTTCAATTGTAAGTATTTGGGAGACGTTGATAGCGAAATCTCTAAGACTTCATCGTTAAGAAATATCTTTGAAAGGGTATCTTAATCATATCTTTCAATATCAACGAGTGAAGAGTACAGTTAACGGATTTATTTTTCATTATACAGTTTACTTACAAAAAAATCAATTTATATGCAATGCTCCTGGAAATATATAGTTCATATACAAATAAAAAAGTGCAAGGCCCAAAAAATCGAAAAGTTTATACACTACGAAACTTAAACA
>Ga0255420_10039_pt1 | contig 25778 bp, 16 predicted proteins | sample ANMaggSeSYBR02I3_FD_182630 | JGI IMG/M metagenome (GOLD analysis project Ga0255420, IMG submission 182630) | Sediment cell enrichment communities from methane seep in Santa Monica Basin, California, United Staets - ANME aggregate JGI... | ecosystem: Environmental > Aquatic > Marine > Cold seeps >...
TATACAACAATATGAGGAAAAAACGAAAAGTAGGTCAGATCACAGGTTAGATGGAAGGTTAAATAGCAATTCAAATATTAAAAATATCAACCACACATTAAGTTTCAGCAAAAAACATTCCGATCAGAAAAATGGATTACAGAATCCCAATGATCCTGAATCAGCCTCTGGTCCATTTAAAGGAAAACTAGTAACTGGATCAGGGATCCAATGGAATAATCAAACATCTTTGGTCAACAATGATAATTTAGAACAGCAAGAATCTGTAATTCGTGTAAATATCGGCAGGATCGAAGTCAGGGCAGTTCAACCTCCGACACCACCTCCTCAACCTCAAAGTAAACAATTTAAACCAATATTGTCCCTGGATGATTATCTAAACCAACGAAATGGAGGCTGATCATGAGTAATGCTCTGGCAATTGCATCAGTAACTGCTGTATTAAAAGATCTGCTTGATAATGCAATAATTGACCATTCCTTAAGTACAGCTGTTGGAGACAGGATCGAAGTAACTTCTATACCACCTGATCGTATTACAACTGGGAGTTCCGAGAAAGCACAGCTTAACATTTTTTTATATAATGTAGTACCCAATCAAGGATGGCGAAATGTAGGTTTACCTTCCCACGGTGGGCAAGGTGAACGGTTAACCAATCCACCGCTGGCACTTGATCTTTATTACCTTTTATCAGCATATGTAAAACAAGATTTTGATGCAGAGATACTACTGGGGTATGCCATGCAAACCCTGCATGAAATGCCAGTGCTCACCAGGGATGCGATTAGAAAAGCCTTACAATCACCTTCACCTGTAACAGGGGATGACCTTCCATCTACTGTAGGAGATCTGTCTGCATCAGATCTGGCCGAACAGGTCGAGTTGATCAAGATTACGCCTCATCAGGTGAATTCAGAAGAAATATCTAAATTATGGTCGGCATTTCAGGCTAAATACCGTCCATCTGTTGCCTACCATGTGTCAGTAGTACTGATCGAAAGCCGTCATTCAACCATGTCAGCACTGCCGGTACGTGAACGCAGTTTTTATTCCTATCCTATCAGCCAGCCCGTTATTGAACAGGTAGGGGCAGAGGAAGGAATTAATCAACCTATTGTTTCAGGGGGCACTCTGGTCATATATGGCAGGCAATTACTTGCTGATGTTACGAAAATCCGAATTGGTGAGATCAAGATTACACCAGCACCTGAGAATGTTTCAGATAATAAGATCAGCTTGCTACTACCGCCTGATCTAAAAGCTGGAGTACAGGGTCTACAGGTAGTCCATGAAGTATCAATGGGGACATCTCCAAAGTTTCTCACTGGTGCTGAATCAAGTGCTGCAGCTTTTATTTTGCGTCCTACTATCACGCCATCAGTTTCCAACGTGACCAGTACTATTTCCAATGGTAATATTCTCTTCTCGGCTGATATTACAGTTAGTTTCAATCCAATTGTTGGTAATATGCAGCGTGTCGTCCTGTTGTTGAATGAATTAAATCCGCCTGGTGATCGGTTGGCCAGGTCGTATAGCTTCCATGCTCCGATAAGGGATCAGGATGTGAACCTCATAGTCATTCAAATTACAGGTATTGAAGGGGGGAATTACCTGGTGAGAGTGCAGGTGGACGGGGCACAAAGCCCTCTGATAGTAGATACTGATCCAGTTAGTCCTACTTTCAAACAATATGTCAATCCAAAGGTGACCATCACATGAAAGCCAGCTTAGTCGTTGATGACTGGACTGAGGCCAACCAGCGCTATATGAAAGCGGCCCTGTCTGTTGTAAGCTGTCACCTCAAACAACATGTGGATAATTTACAAAATCATGAAGATATGGATCAAAAGGCCGATGATGTTCACCAGGACCTGAAAGAAGCTGCCGCCGCCATGTCTGACCCTGCAGCACTTGAGAACCTTTGTGTAATGTTCGGTCTTACACCTTTTGAACGGGATATATTACTGCTGTGTGCTGGCATTGAACTGGATTCCACTTTCACCTTGTTGTGCGCCAATGCACAAGATGACCTGCAAAAGACATATCCGACTTTCAGTCTGGCATTATCTGCCCTGCCTGATCCTCACTGGAGTGCTCTCTCGCCCCAGGCCCCATTGAGACGCTGGCGGTTGATAGAAGTGGGAGCGGGAAATTCGCTGACACACAGCCCTTTACGCATTGACGAGAAAGTACTGAACTATCTTGTGGGTGTCCAGCATCTGGACGAGCGGCTGGTTGGACTGGTTGAGTCTTTGTATATTTTTGATGATCTGGTCCCGTCTCACCGGGTGCTCGCAGAACGGATTGCAGCGGCATCATCAAATGCATGCGGGACTTCAAGCTTACCTGTACTCCAGCTGATTGGTAATGAGATTACAGATAAAAGGGCAATAGCTGCTAATGCTGCTGCATATTTGGGAATGAAGCTGCATATCCTGAATGCTTATTTCATACCCACTATACCTGCTGAACTTGATGCATTGATCCGGTTATGGGGGCGAGAGGCGGCTCTTAGTGGAAGTGCGCTATTGTTGGAATGTGATGATGTGGATAGTACCGATTCTGCCCGGGAGATGGCAGTCAATAAATTCATAGAATGCGTGAATGGTGTTCTTATTATTTCAAATCAGAAGCGACGGCAGATAGAGCGGGTTTCAGTAATAAGTTATGATATTCACAAACCAACCTCAAATGAACAAATTCATATATGGAAGGAATCACTGGACACTCGTTCGTCAAAACTGGATAATGCTATCGGGGGATTGGTTACACAATTCAATCTAAGTGCAAATTCTATCCGGAGTACGTGTGCTGAAGTGTCAGGCCGTATCTCACATGAAGATGAGCATCAGGGAAATGATATTGAAGATATTATGTGGGATATCTGCCGGGTGCATGTGCGCCAATTTATGGATGATCTGGCACAGCGTATTGATCCTATAGCAACATGGGATGACCTGGTTTTGCCAGGGGTGCAAAGACAGATCCTGCGGGAGATCTCAGTACATCTCAGACAGAGGGCCAAGGTATATGATCAGTGGGGATTTGCAACTAAAAGTTCAAATGGTCTGGGCATTAGTGCATTATTTGCAGGTTCCAGCGGTACCGGCAAGACAATGGCAGCAGAAGTGCTTGCCAATGAGCTGCATCTGGATCTGTACCGGATCGATCTGAGCCAGGTGGTGAGCAAGTACATCGGCGAGACCGAAAAGAATCTGCGAAAAGTGTTCGATGCTGCGGAAAAGGGGGGTACGATCCTTCTATTCGATGAAGCAGATGCACTGTTTGGCAAACGCAGCGAGGTTAGGGATAGCCACGACCGCTATGCCAATATCGAAGTGAGTTACCTGCTGCAGCGCATGGAGGCTTACCGCGGCCTGGCTATCCTGACAACAAATATGAAAGATGCCATTGATCCTGCCTTTTTCCGACGCATACGTTTTATTGTGCAGTTCCCCTTCCCTGATGTTAAGCAGAGGGTTGAGATATGGCAGCGGATATTCCCGACCGATACTCCCATAAAAGGGCTGGATATGCAAAAACTGGCACAGCTCAATGTGGCGGGTGGAAATATAAGGAATATTGCGATATATGCTGCCTTTCTGGCGGCTGAGATGGAGGAACCTGTGCGGATGACACACCTGATGCAGGCTGCCCGTGCTGAGTATGTCAAGATGGAAAGGCCGTTGACTGATTCAGAGATTGGGGGGTGGGTATGAAGCCTAAGAATATTGAACTCAATATTGAAGAACTGGTACTGCATGGATTTGCACCGGGTGATAGACATCGCATTGGTGAGGCTGTGGAGCAGGAGCTTACCCGGCTGCTGGCTGATCGGGGTGTGTCGGAGTCGCTGGAAGGTGGCGGCGAGATTGCAAATATGGACGTCGGTGCGTTTGAGGTTGCACCGGATTCGAGGGCACAGGTTGTTGGTGCACAGGTGGCAAAGGCAGTGTATGGAGGGTTGAGACAATGAGTAATGAAATGCAAACCAAAGTGCAGGCAAATCCTACGCAGAATTTTACACCTGTTCAGACTGGTCTTTTGCAGAGAAAGTCTGCTTTATGCAATACACCCAGGTTGGTGGAGGATTCAGGGCGAGATAAGGAAAAGCTAACCTTGCAGCGCAGTTCTGTTGATCAGGCTGGGACTACTACGGTGCCGCCCATTGTGCACAAGGCGCTACGCTCACCCGGACAGCCTCTTGATCCTGCCACACGTGCATTTATGGAACCGCTCTTCGGGCATGACTTTAGTAAAGTGAGGGTGCATAGCACCGGGCGGGGGAAGATTCAAACAAAGCTGAAGATAAATAAGCCCGGGGACCTCTACGAGCAAGAGGCGGACAGGGTGGCTAAGCAGGTGATGCGGATGCCGGCGGTGCAGAGACAGACGGAAGAAGAGCTTGTTCAAACAAAGCCTGTGATCACTCCACTAGTCCAGAGACCGTCTGAAGGAGAGGAAGAGGAAGAATTTTTTCAGACCAAAGAGCTTCCCGGCCAATCTCCTGAAGTCAACCCAGCCCTTTCATCCAGTATCCAGAGCCTGAAAGGAGGCGGACAACCTTTATCAGAAAACGACCGCACTTTTTTCGAGCCACGCTTCGGTTATGATTTTAGTAAGGTTCGGGTGCATACGGATACACGAGCAGCGGAGACCACAAGAGCTGTAAATGCACAGGCATTTACGTTGGGCAAAGATGTTATGTTTGGGGCTGGGCAGTATCACCCCAGCACTCTGGAAGGCATGAGCCTTTTGGCCCACGAATTGGTACACACTATTCAGCAAAATGGATCAAAAGTTCCTCTCCAGAGGAAGGCGGCTGTGCCGCAAAGGCCAGTAAGCGCTCCCGTAGAGGGAAGAGCAGACCTTGGTCCTGAAGTTACAATGGATACGAACCGCGCCACTGGGAAAATTTCGGTCTATGTTGGAGAGACGCTGATCGTCGAAGCCCAGCCACAAATTGGGAGGGCAGGTGCAGTAAAACTGAATTCCCGCTGGGACTTGAGCACACATAGGTTGCAAGTTATTATGACGGTTACACCTGGGATCGATGTAGCAATTGCGCCAAGAATTGAGAAAAAGCTTAAGTCGGTGGTGCGCGAGTTTAATCTAGTCATAACAACAACCCGGCAGCCACCACCAATCGTCGTTGAGTTAGATCCAGTTGAAATCATTACACCGCCTCTTGAGGAGGTTCCCCCTATGACAGCCGGTGAAGAACTCTTTACTCTCCCGCCTCCTTCTCCCAGAGCAGAGCCCGAGCAAGAAATCTGGGACAGCATCGGCGAGTGGGTCCATGGTGCGTTAGATATTGTTGGAGTAATCCCGGTTGTTGGCGAAATAGCCGACGGCATAAATGGTTTTTTTTATTTTTTCGAAGGGCGTTACGGTGAAGCCGCGATCTCTTGGATTGCCATGATTCCGGTAATTGGTGATTTTGGCAAATTGGGTAAGTGGTCTGTTAAAGGCAGCATAGAACTGACTGAAGTGGGTTTAGAGGGTGCGGCTAAGCGTACGATGAAAACTAAAAAGGCAACAGGAGCAACGAAGTCATCAAGCAGAGAATATAGTATTGTTCGAGGTGACAGGAAGGGCATAGGCAAAAAGAAAAAGGGAAAGAAGGGAAAGAAGGGAAAGAAGGGAAAGTGGGGGTGCCAAGATGTGAGGCACAATGTTTTTGCGAATCCGAAGCTAAAGCCGCCTAGAACCGATTGTCCAGAACGCGTCATAGGGTCGACCCCTTACATTCATCACTCCTTTAATGCTGCATGCAACGCGGCTAAGATAGTCGCAGCTTTAAAGCTTCGAAATTTAGGGGAGGGCTGCCTCAAGCGACATGGTAATTGCAATACGAAGTGTTCAAGGAAGTGAACCATGCAAGATTTCCGAGTCCGGATGGAGTCAATTCCTGCCCAACTGCTAGCTGATCGGGATGTGCCGCAGTCACTGGAACGTGGTGGAGAAATTGCAAATATGGACAGCAGTGCGTTTGAGGTTGTGCAGGTATCAAGGGCGGAGGCAGTTGGAACGCGGGTGTCAAAGGCTTAGTATGGAAAGTGTTTGCTGCTAATTGTGGATTGAATTTATGCAAACCCTAGTAAAAGCCATTTCAATGTCCTCAACGTTTATCACACCAGTTCAGAATATGTTTATGCAGTTTTCAAATGGCTATGGCACTCTTAAACTGAATGAGCACAAAGAAAACCGAAAAGGAAGCCGACCTTACAGTTTAAAACTTAGAACCTTTTACAAAGCACGCCAATTCAATTGCCATGGCAAATGTGCAGTGTTATAAATTAACCGACGAAGAAAAGCAGATTCGTTCCCAGCCGTGGAAGAGACTTGATGTACTAAAGTTACAAATCTTTGAAGTTATCCGACCATTTCTTATGGAAATCTGCTTCATACAATTTATTTGATTCTTTTTCAAAAAACCAAGGAGGATTAAAACAACCATGACCACATTCCCAAATTCCCCCCGCCTCATCAAAGGCGGTATCGTCCTTATAGACCCGGAAACCTCAGCAGTGCAGCGCACCACAACTTTGCAATATAATCCAGACACTATTACCCGTACCCTGCAGGTACAGGGTACCGGCAGTGAGAGCGGCAATCGCTCTGAAGCATTGCGCCTTAAAGGACCACCTGTTGAGACCTTTAAATTGGATGCAGAAATAGATGCAACAGATCAGCTGGAATTTCCAAATGAAAATCCGAATGCAATAGAGTATGGTATCCATCCGCACCTTGCTGTGCTTGAGAGCATCATTTATCCGACGAGCTCCCAGCTTCTGTCAAACAACCGCCTTGCACAGGCAGGCACATTAGAAATATCTCCGATGCAGGCACCTCTCACCCTGTTCATTTGGAGCAAGAACCGCATCCTTCCGGTGCGCCTGACCGATTTTAGTATTACTGAGGAAGCTTTCGACACGTCCCTTAATCCCATTCGCGCTAAAGTCAGCATCGGGATGCGGGTCCTGAGTGTTGACGATCTGGGTTTCAACCATAAAGGCGGTAGTTTGTTCATGGCATACCTGCAGCAGAAGGAGCGTTTTGCCGCTATGAATAAAGGAGGGGGTTTAAAGGCATTTGGTATAGGAGGAATTCCATGACTGATCCGTTTCAGGCTATCTTACAGCATAACATGAAAAATACCATCTTCCCGGTCACCAGCCGTTACCATGGAACTGACACAGCCACGCTTGATACTGTGGAGGGAAAGAGAATAATCTATCTGCGCCGTCGGTTAGTTCCCCCGCCTGAGCAGTTCACACTTCTTCAGGAGCATACTGTCACACAGGATGATAGACTGGACAATCTTGCAGCTCACTACCTGGGCGATCCGGAAAAGTTCTGGCAGATATGTGATGCTAATGCAGCCATGCAGCCGGAAGAGCTCGTCGAGACGATCGGCCGTAAGCTGCGGATCACCTTGCCTGAAGGCATACCAGGAGGTCAAAGTGTTTAAAGGAATTCATCTTACGTTAATGATAGGGCAGGCAGTGCCAGTGCCTGTTCCGAGAGAGGTACTTGAAGCACTGACAGGCGTTGAGGTCAAAACTACTACAGAGGGACCGAGCGGTTTTCAGTTGACGTTTACCCTCAGCAATCAGTCACCTCTGCATACACTGTTTCTTTTATCCGGAGGCACCTCAATCCCCCTCGTTCGGGTTATCATCATTGCCACTGTCAATGGTACACCTGAAGTACTGATGGATGGTGTCATGACGAATCATGAAGTTACTCCAGGTACAGAGCCAGGCCAATCTACTCTGACAGTTACGGGTGAAGACCTGACCCGGGTCATGGATTACATAGATTTTAGCGGAATACCCTATCCTGCAATGCCGGCAGAAGCGCGTGTGGCTTTAATCCTGGTAAAATATGCAGTTTTTGGCATAGTACCGAAGATAATCCCGAGTCCGTTGATAGATGTACCTCTTCCTACAGAGAAGATTCCCGGACATCAAGGAAAAGATCTCTCTTACATCAAGCACCTTGCCGATGAGGTAGGATATGTATTTTACATTGAACCCGGACCAGTGCCAGGAAAGAACACAGCGTACTGGGGTCCGGAGATCAAAGTCGGTGCGTCGCAGCCAGCATTGAACATTAACATGGATGCTCATACCAACGTGGAGTCATTGACCTTCAACTTCAATTCTGAGCGCAAGACATTACCTATTGTTCATGTACAGAATGAGCAGACAAAGATCCCAGTTCAAATTCCAGTACCTGATATTACGCCGTTAAACCCTCCATTGGGTATTATACCCCCCATTCCAAAACAGATTACTCACATTACGGGCACAGCCAAATACTCCCCCATCCGGGGAGCTCTTATTGGAATGGCAAAAGCAGCAAGGACATCTGACACGGTTTCTGGCCGGGGCAGTCTTGATGTCCTGCGCTATGGGCGCTTATTAAAGGCACGAGGATTGGTTGGAGTACGCGGCGCTGGAATAGCTTTTGACGGTCTGTATTATGTCAAGAGTGTTACTCACAACATCAAACGTGGCGAGTACAAACAAAATTTTACACTGAGTCGCAATGGATTAATTTCTACTGTTCAGAAGGTGAGAGCTTGAATGAAAATATCAGCATGAATGAGTCTGAGAGCATGAAAGAATCAAATAAATTCTACGGTAAATATCGCGGTACAGTTGTCAACAATGTGGATCCGGAACAGCGTGGCCGAATCCAGGCGATGGTACCTGATGTTTTAAACATCATACCAACAAGCTGGGCAATGCCGTGTGTACCTGTTGGCGGTATGCAAACCGGTATATTTGCTGTGCCTCCGATCGGTGCGGGTGTATGGGTGGAATTTGAACAGGGAGACCCGGATTATCCCATCTGGACAGGATGTTTCTGGGGGAGTGCGGCTGAAGTCCCGGCACTGTCAAAGACTGTCCCGCCAGCAACATCAGGTATTACACTTCAGACCATATTGCAAAACGGAGTGGTTATCAGCGATGTACCTGGTACGACAGGAGGTATTATGTTAAAGAGTGCTATGGGTGCTTCTATAATCGTCAATGATACCGGAATTTATATCCAGAACGGTAAAGGAGCTTCCATAGTAATGACCGGTTCAACTGTCACTGTCAATCAAGGAGCACTTGTTGTTGTTTAGTAGTAAAGGTGATAAAAAATGCCAGGTTTTCTATTCCATGTAGGAGCTACATCAACCTGTCCTCATGGCGGTCAGGTATCAACAATCTCGACCAACAGCAGAGTACTGGTCAGCGGTCAGCCAGTAGCCACACTTGCAGATAGTTTTCTCATAGCAGGCTGTGCATTCACCCTACCTTCGGGCAAACCACAACCCTGCATAAAAGTGCAGTGGCTTATTCCAGCATCGCGTGTATTCGTAAGCGGTCAGCCGGTTATTCTGCAGACTAGCAGTGGTCTCTGTCAAAGTCCTGAACAGATCCCTCAGGGACCGCCCAACGTAATAACCACTCAAACGAGGGTGAGCGGGATATGACACAGATAGACTACTCATTCCATTTTGATACCCGTGGTCGCACAGCCCAGGCTGATGATGAAAAACATATTCGTGATCTTATTGAACAGGTTCTGTTCACCTCACCGGGTGAAAGGGTGAACCGTCCGGATTTTGGAAGCGGCCTTATGCAGCTTATCTTTGCTCCCACCAGCGATGAGCAGGCTGCCGCCACACAGTTCCTGGTACAGGGAACGCTGCAGCAGTGGCTCGGGGATCTGATCCAGGTGGAAAGCCTGGATGTTGAAAGTGAAGAGGCTACCTTGCAGGTGACAGTCAATTACACGATCAAGTGCAGCCAGGAGCGCCATCTAGAGCGGTTCTCAATGGAGAGGTAATAACAATGCGATATACTTGCTGCTATGAACTTCGCAGAAATATTGTAGAAAAACATCCCACTATGAACGGCATTGATTTTCTGGAAGTTTTAGATGATCCGGATTTATCGGTTGAACAGCGACAGCGTACACTGTTTGTGTATTTTATAAAATCCCTTTCAAATGGCTCGTTAATTAAAGAGAATATCCACATAGAAGGTGGTGAACAGATACGAGACGTAAAGGCCATTGACCTGACCTTTGGTACTGGCAGCAAGGACAATATTCTTGAGATCCGGCTGGATAAAGCTGGCGATTTTTCAAATTACACGTTTCACCTTGTGCCTGACAATATAGATACACATCGGTTGGATCAGTTTGACCCTATATTGCGCTCAGTAGATTTCTCGTTTAAGGTCAACTGCCCCAGTGATTTTGATTGCCAGAGAACAAGTATTTGCCTATCTGAACCTCAACCGCAACCTGAGATTAATTATCTGGTTAAGGATTATGCCAGTTTCCGCCAGTTAATGCTCGACCGCATAGCAGTCCTTATGCCTGACTGGAAAGAACAAAACGCGGCAGATGTTGGGATTACCCTGGTGGAAATGCTTGCCTATATAGCTGATTATCTAAGCTACCAGCAGGATGCCGTGGCTACAGAAGCCTATTTAGGTACAGCACGCCGCCGAATTTCAGTTCGCCGCCATGCGCGGCTGGTTGAATATTATATGCACGATGGGTGCAATGCCCGCGTCCTGATACAGATACAGGTTAATAAAGATATAGTTCAATTGGACAAAAGGACTCCATTGCTTACGCATGTCGAAGGTCAGGAAACACGTATACCACAAAACTCACAGGTATATGATCAAGTAATGTCACAAAACCCGGTGGTGTTTGAGACAATGCATCCGGCCACATTATTTAAAGAGCATAACGAAATGTGCTTTTACACCTGGGGAGCACGGGAGTGCTGCCTGCCCGGTGGGGCCACACGAGCAACACTTCTTAACCACTACCCAAATCTGAAAGCCGGGGACATATTAATCTTCGTTGAAGAACTGGGACCTAAAACAGGCGAACCGCAGGATGCTAATTTTTCTCACCGCCATGCTGTCCATCTAAATCATGTGATTCTGAAGCAAGATCCACTTGGTGGAAAGTTCAAGGAACCTCCGGATGACAACCCAGTGGATGTTACCGAGATTCAGTGGGCACCCGAAGATGCATTGCCATTTCCTTTATGCATTTCAGCAAAAACAGATGAAAATGAGTACATTGATAAAGTAAACAAGGTTCTTGGAAATATCATACTGGCAGATCATGGCTTAACTATCGAGAAACCCGAAGATCCAAATCTGGATGAAGTCCCAAAGCCAAAGCTCTTCAGAACACTGCAGTCAACTGGTGATCATTGCCGGGAGCCAACAATCGAGCCTGTATTTCCTCGTTTCCACCCACATCTCAGTAAGAGACCTCTGACCTTTTCCACGCCATTTGAAAAACACCTCTTTGGTATCATTTTTTCATTGCGATACCAGGAATATCTTAACAACAAGAAATTTGATGAATTAAAGCACCTTTTTGAGAATCACGGCATCAAATTTACAAACACCCCATCGATTAGGGGGAGTGAAAAAGAGTGGTCAATAAGCGATGGCATAAGGACTTATTTGGCCCGGAAAGAGGAAGAAAGCGATGGAGAAAAACTAAATTTTTACGAGTTACCTGCTTCTGCTCATAAATTGATGCAGGTGGCACACGTAAACGCACTACCAGCTATCAACCTGGAAAGTGAATCAGATGGAACAATTCTTTTATGGACTCCGAAACGGGATCTTATTGGCAGCAGGGATAAACCTGAGTTCGTTGTAGAGGTTGAGAACGATGGGACAGCTTATCTTCGGTTCGGCGATGATCAGTATGGTCTGCGCCCAAAACCTGGTACGAAATTTTTTGCCACTTACCGGATAGGTAATGGTGCACAGGGTAATGTGGGTGCAGAAACGTTAAGACATATTATCAGCGATGATCCGGCAATCGAAGGAGTTAGCAACCCACTTCCGGCCCAAGGGGGTGCTGAACCAGAGAGTATGGAACATGTCAGGCAGAGCGCCCCGCACGCCTTTAGAGCTGAGAAAAAACGTGCGGTTATACCAGAGGATTACGCTGCCGTAGCTGAACTGCATCAGCAGGTACAGCAAGCTGCTGCTACTTTACGCTGGACAGGAAGCTGGTATACCGTATTTTTGGCTATTGACCGTTTGGGTGGCTTACCTATTGATAGGGATTTCAAAAAAGAAATTCGAACTCATATTAACAGGTATCGTATGGCAGGTCATGATGTGGAGATCGACAGTCCCAGGTTTGTGCCACTGGAAATCGAGATGCTTTGTAAAGCAAAGCCAGGTTATTTTTACTCTGACGTAAAGGCTGCTTTGCTTCAGGTTTTCAGCAACCGGGTCCTGGCTGATGGAAAGCAAGGCGTTTTCCATCCGGATAACTTTTCATTCGGGCAGACAGTCTATCTAAGCAAATTATATGCTGTAGCCCAGGCAGTGGAGGGTGTGGATTCAATGCAGATCACAAGGTTCCAGCGCCAGGGTATTGAAAGTAATAAAGCTTTAAAGTCGGGTAAACTTGCCATTGGACGGCTGGAGATCGCCCGTCTGTATAATGATCCGAACTTACCGAAAAATGGAGTTTTTATGATCAGGGAGGGAGGGAAATGAATGACCAGGTTAATCCGGCCCGGGATGATTGCGGATGCTGCGAAGGTCTGAACGCTGAAACACCGCTGAAAGTCTATAACCGACCCGGCCTGAAAGCAATCTCATACCGGGTCGGTACTCATGCATCATTCAAACAGAGTATGCTGGTACATCTTTCCGGCTCAAAACGACCAGAATTACAAAAACTCAATACACGGGAGAATGATGATTTCAGCATCGCATTACTTGATGCCTGGGCGACGACAGCTGATGTGCTGACTTTCTACCAGGAACGTATTGCTAATGAATCCTATTTACGCACTGCTACAGAACGAATGTCATTATTGCACCTGTCACGGTTGATAGGCTATGAATTAAGACCTGGAGTGGCTGCCAGCACGTACCTTGCCTTTACCATGAAAGATATTCCATCTTTGCCGACAGAGAGCATACAGATCAAGGCCAGCATACCGAACCATACCATAATTGATACCGGCACCAAGGTGCAGAGCATCCCCGGTCCTGATGAGCAATCGCAGATTTTCGAGACGATTGAAAAGATCGAAGCTGATGTCAGGTGGAATGCGATGAAACCGCGCCAGAGGCGACCTCACCCCTCATCATCAACGATCGATATCTTTACCATCCAGGGTCTTACTACAAATCTTAAACCGGGAGATAGCGTTTTGCTGGTTGCAGATAATGCGCCAAACCTCACAGTGAACCGGGTTAAGCGCCTGGTGCCAGATAAAACGACTCAGACAACATGCATAGAACTGGAGGAAGGAAGTACCATTCCTCCATTTGTCCCTCCTGAATTGAAAGAACAGAAACCTATGATCGATGAGTTGTATTTGTTTAGCTGGGGAAAAGTCCCAGGAAACGATAACGGAAGACTGATAGAATTTCTGATGCAGTACTTTAATATTGAGTGGATAAATGCAGCAAAAATTGAAAAAAACGCTGACGGCAAGACCATAATGGTAACTAATGACACGAATTATCTTTCACTGACACTGAACAATGAAAAAACCAATGTAAACTTAGAAATCGATGACGGCAGAACTGATATATTCATTGTGAAAACGGAAAATGGTGAGCTAAACATATACGATGAGTTTAGCGATGAGATCAACGATAAGGTAGTCAAAGAGATAATCAATAAGGCCTGGAAACAGGAAGACCTGCTGGCACTTGCTGCCACCCGGAAATGGTCAGTGGAAGCGCTTGAGGCCAGTATTAATAACCTGATTGTACGGCCCCCCGATGTGCCACCACTTAAAGTATATGCGCTGGGCATACAATCTTCACTTTTCGGACACAATGCACCGCGATGGGACTCGCTCCCTGCCGGTCAGAGATACGGTGAATGGGTTATTGATGAACGCGATATTGAAGGCAACCCGATAAGTTACAAGTATATTGATCCGATCTATCCAGAGGATGAGAACTGGGATGAAGGGAATTTCAATCTGACCAATGGAGAAAAAAAGATCTATCTGGACAGAACCTATCCCGGTATTATCGAAGGTAACTGGCTGGTACTTGAGAACCCAGAGAAATCCAGGACACTATACAAGGTAGAGAAAAATGTGGAGACTACGTACAATAAATTTGGGTTAATAGCCAGGGTCACATGCCTTGATTTAGATAATTCCAATCAATTCAATAATATCAAAATTCGTGAAACCACAGTTCTCTCTGAAAGTGAAAAGCTTGATCTTGCCGACCTTCCCCTGGATACAGATGTGGGTGGCATCAGTATGACCCTCGATCGTGCCTATCTCGGCTTGAAATCCGGTATGAAAGCGATCATTAACGGCGAGCGAACCGATATGAAAGGCACCATTGCCAGCGAGGTAGTGACACTGGACAATGTGGAACTGCTGGGTGGCTACACGAAGTTGACATTCAAGCATGCACTTATGCATACATATGTCCGTGATACAGTTACAATAAACGCGAATGTGGCCGGCGCAACGCACGGTGAAACAAAACAAGAAGTCCTGGGAAGCGGAGATGCCAGTCAAACCTACCAGCGCTTCATTCTCAGACAGCCACCTTTGACTTTCGTAAGTTCTCCAACGCCCAGCGGCGCAGAAACAACCTTGGAGATACGTGTCAATGATGTGTTATGGCACGAGGCACCAACATTATACGGTCATGGTCCTGATGAGCGAATCTATGTTAGCAGCACTGATAATAACGGAAATACCACCATCCAGTTTGGTGATGGGAAAACAGGTGCACGTTTGCCCACTGGTCAGGACAATGTACAGGCCACCTACAGACAGGGGATCGGAGTGGGTGGGTTAATCAGGGAAAGGGCACTTCAATTATTGATGACGCGCTCGCTGGGTGTAATTGATGTTACCAACCCACTCGATGCAAGCGGGGCAGCTGATCTCGAATCTCTTAAAGATGCCCGTCTTAACGCAAAATTAACGATTCTGACACTTGAACGTATAGTCTCATTGCAGGACTATGAAGATTTTGCCCGCGCTTATGCAGGTATCACAAAGGCACTTGCTACATGGATCTGGGTTGACCAGAAACGGGGAATATTCATAACAGTGGCAGGACCAAAAGGTGCCCCTGTCCTGTCTGACAGCGAGCTCTACAAGAACCTCATTATGTCAATTCAAAAAACCGGGGACTCCTCAGTTCCCCTGCGAGTAGAGTCATATCAATCGGAATCATTCGGACTGACAGCATCTTTAAAGATCGATCCCGATCGTCGTGATGAAGTTGTACTTGAAGCAGTGAAAAAAGCCTTGCAGACTCATTTTTCTTTTGAGATGCGCTCGTTTGGCCAGTCCGTTACAGTGAGCGAAGTAATCCAGGTTATGCATTCCATACAGGGAGTAATAGCAGTGGACGTGGACGGACTCTACCGCACTGACGGGAAAGGGGGCGATGGGACGAAACAACCTTTATCCGCAGCAATACCCCAAGCATGTGCTGAAAATGAAGCCATGGCAGCTGAGCTTCTGACAATAGATCTAAATTTCCTGGATCTGAAGGTGATGCTATGAATTTTGATGAAGAACAACTGAACAAGTTGTACAGGCTGCTTCCGGCCATTTACCGCATACGTGATACTAAGCAGGGGTGTCCCCTCAGGGATCTTCTTTCGGTAATTGCCGAACAGATAGCAGTGCTGGAAGAAGACCTGGAACAGCTCTATGATGATCAGTTCATAGAGACCTGCGCACCCTGGGTAATACCCTATATCGGTGATCTGATCGGGTATCAAGCTCTGCAAGTGGTACCGAAGATCAGCAGTCCACGCACCGAGGTTGCCAATACCATTGCTTACAGACAGCGCAAAGGAACTGCTGCTATTATAGAACAGATAGCACGGGACATTACAGGCTGGGATGCATGTGTTGTAGAATTTTTTCAACTTCTGGCAAAAACGCAGCATATGAACCATATAAGGTCTGATAACCTTCAGTCGGTTGACCTTCGAAAGTGGAAGAATGTTGAATATCTTAATGCACCATTTGATAAACTGACCCATACTGTGGATGTCAGGCACATAGATATCAACCACGGAAAGTACAACATCCCAAATATTGGCATCTTTTTGTGGCGTTTGAAGGCGTACCGCTTGATGGATTCTCCGGCTTTCCAGGTGGATGATCACCGTTATATGTTCAGCCCCCTTGGCAATAACATGCAACTCTTTACATGTCCTCAAGCCGAAGATGAAATTACACACCTTGCCGAACCTATAAACGTGCCCATGCCTATCAGCAAACGGCTGCTGGGTAAACAAAAAGAAGACTATTACGGCAATAATAAGAGCTTATTCCTGAAAGGGGTAACTGACACAGACAAAATTGTGATCTGTGACCTGTCTGATAAGGATGATAGTAGCTGGTCGAATACACCTCCCACTGACAAGATCGCAATAGATCCCGAACTGGGCAGGATCGCTTTTGCTGAGGCACAGACAGAACCACTTCTTGTGACGTTCCACTACGGTTTCAGTGCAGATATTGGCGGTGGTGAGTACAATCGAGGGCATTCTTTTGATGTGGAACTGGAACGTAATGGTCAAATCATTAAGGTGCCAGGGGATCAACCGACAATACAAGATGCACTGAAGGAAATTGGAAACAACAATGGTGTAATCGAAATTACCGATAACGGACGATATAAGGACTATTATGAGGATATTGAAGAACTTGATGACCTGAAGATAGAACTCGCCACAGGGCAGTATATAGAGCTGCGTGCGGCAGATGGTTGCCGTCCGATGCTGGAATTGACGTTTTCCTTAGAAGTTGGCGGTGGGGGTGATGCTGAACTAACTATTAATGGACTAATTATCACTGGCGATAAATTGAAACTGAAAAGTGGTTTGAAACGCCTGCGTCTGCGTCACTGCACTCTGGTGCCAGGACTCACTCTCTCCGGAGAAGGCTTTCTCAGAGCAGCAAGTCTAATTCAGACTGATTCTGAGAAAATTACCTCTGTTGAAATCGATAACTGCATCGTCGGACCGCTGCAACTGCTTTCAGAGGGGTCTACACTGAATGTACGGGATAGCATAATCGATTCGACTGCCACAACTTTAGAATATGCTGCGATCATCGCTCCGTACGGGGGCGGAAAATATGGCCCACCCACCACACTTGAACGGACGACCATAATCGGTACAGTGTTTGTGAAAGAACTTGTCATGGCTTCAAATGTGATTTTTACAAATAAAGTTGAGCCTTACATCCGACAATCTGGCTGTGTACGGTACAGCTATTTACCAGAGGAGAGTTCAAGGATACTGCGGTGCTACCACTGCCAGCCCACACCTGACGCAACCCGGGTCTATCCTGGTTTCACTTCTTTGCGTTATGGTAATCCAAGTTATTGCCAGCTGAGCCTGGACTGTGCAGCCGAAATCCGGCAGGGTGCTGATGACAAGGCTGAGATGGGAGTATTCCACGATCTCTACCAGCCACAGCGTGAGACCAACCTGCGTGTGCGTCTGGATGAATACCTGAGGTTTGGTCTTGAGGCGGGCGTCTTTTATATTAATTAGCTAAGGGATGAACATATGCGTTTTGAATTAGAACCAGAGAATATTTTAGATAATGCAGGAGGCAAAATGTAATGAAAGGTGATTTTAGCAGGTCGACATTCAGAAAAAATAAACATTACCGTAAAGTGAATATGCAGCAGGGTAGGGTACAACTTGACTCTGACTGGAATGAACAAATTGATATTCTGACCCATTATGAGAGAACTGCCTTACAGGATATAATTGGAAAAAGCGGTACTGTTCATGGGAACGATGGATTTTGTATTAATCCAATAGATAATTCTTTTTCAATCTGCAAAGGCCACTATTATGTCGACGGAATATTATGTGAAAATGAACAGGATGTTGATGCGTTAAACCAGCCAGACCTTTCGTTAAACCAAGATCAGGACCAGTATCTGTTCAGCTGGGACAATGTACCCGGAAGCGAAAATAAAAAGCTGAAAGATTTTCTCAGGCAAAATTTCAAAATGGATGAGCCGATAAAATTTACAAAAAGCCCTGACAATAATACCATCGCCATTTCCCAACATGGGCAGCCTTCAATTGCAATGAAACAAGTGAGGGCGATCCTGACAATCGATGGAACAGACGTCTATGAATTTATTGTAAAGGAGGAGAATGGGAAAAACAATATATATTATAAATTCAATCCCATGCCCCCCACAGACCAGGGTATATACCTTGCTTATATAGACGTCTGGGAACGACACCTGACAGGTCTGGATGACCCTGAGATCTTTGAGTCGGCTCTTGGCGGGGCGGACACAACCACCAGAACCAAAATTGTGTGGCAGGTAAAACTGCTAAGGGTTGGGAATATCAGCGAGGTAATGAATTATCACTGTCTTTCTTCTTTTGATTTATGGGATGAGCTGGTCAAAGAATCGGATGGTACGTTACAGGCCCGTTTGACGCCAGTTTTGCAGGGTGATAATCCATGTGCTTCATCCCAGGGGCAGGGAAGGATCGGAAACCAGCTTTACAGAGTTGAAATACATGATCCCGGAGAAGCTGGGAAGGGTGCTACGTTTAAATGGTCAAGAGATAACGGGATGGTGGTTACCAAACTTGAAGATATTAATGAAGATGAAGATAAACTGGCAGTAGCCAGTGCAGGTAAAGATGAAGAACTTTGTTTTGAGAAAGGGCAATGGGTGGAGATCATTGATGACCACCATGAGCTATGGGGCATTCCCGGCACTCTGGTACACCTGACCAGTGTCGAAGAACGTGCATTTACTTTTGATATAAATTCCGTGAAAGGAGACCCTTTGACCAATGAGAACTTTGCGCAGGTATTCAACCCAAAGGTCAGGAGATGGGATTCTCCCGGAGGTTTCATCGATGTCCCTGCCGAGAATAGCGGTTATATCGAACTGGAGGACGGGGTCGAGGTCAAATTCGATAATGGGACCTACAGGATAAATGATTACTGGCTTATCCCTGCACGTACAGCAAAGGGAAAGGTGGAATGGCCAATGAACGGGGACATGCCTGAACCCCTTCCTCCCAGAATAGAGCGGCATTTTTGCCGTCTTGCTTTATTGAAATATGATGATGGTGATGGATCTATTGAAGTGATCAGGGATTGCCGCCGATTCTTTCCATCCACTACAGCTCTTAACGGGTTATCTGCCAATACGGGTATAGTGGATCTGACCATAAAGAAGGACCATGGTCTTCGTTTTGGTCCTTTCAATCACTGGTTGAATGACCTTAGTGTGCCGCCTGCTATAATCCTGGGATTAATCAGGGAATCTAATAATAACATTGATTTCAATGACGGATCGGAGTCAAGACATTACATTGCTGAAAATGTCAGCACAGAGTCTTTCTGGATACGTGCACCATCTCCCGATATGGATGAGGTAAATAAAAAGCTGCGCTGGTGGGCGGTCCCGGCCCAGGATAAGGGTCTTCAGAAAGGTGAACCTCTCCCTAATATAACGATAATTCCCCAAAGCATACCCATAGGACAATCTGCAACAATACGAGTGATCGATCCTGAAGCGAACATAGACCAATTAGTAAAAGATATGATTGAAATCAATGTGGAAGTTTTTGTTCTTAATCCAGACGGGACCAATACAGCTTTGAATATTGTTACAGCAAAAGTTGAAGAAACCGGCCCGGATAAAGGTATATTCGAAGTAGGTATGGATGTTGAAAACAGTAAAATAGCAATTGGAGACCAGGAAATCAATATCCCAGAAGATCTAAGCTTAAATGGGTATGGTGGCTCTGTGAAAGTGACCTACTACACTCCCGGGACGGGGGAACCTGTAAGTGATACGGCAGATATACAAGCCGAATACACTCCGGAACTGGTAAGTATAACAGTCACTCCGCAAGATAACGAAGTTGTTTCAGGCGAGACTTTACAATTCGAAGCCGAACTTAAAGATCAGGAAGGAAATCATTTTCCAGGAACTGTGACATGGAGTGTTAAGGAAGGTACCACGGGAAGTGGTGAAATAACTCAAGACGGTAAATTTACGGGAACTAAGGCCGGCCCAACTACAGTCGTTGCAAGTGTGGGTTCTGTGGAAGGAACTGCTCAGGTAGTAGTGATAGCTGGACCATTACATAATATCATGATATCGCATGATGCCGGTACTGGTGATGTAACTACTAAGGCCGGCGAGCCGATTAAGTTTACTGCAAGATGTGAAGATGAATATGGTAATGAAATTGGTAATATCTTAGTGGACTGGATAAGCAGCAATGTACAAATAGGGACGATCAATGTTTTTGGCATATTTAATGCGGTTCATGACGGTGTAACTTCCATACATGCTGGTAAAGGTATGTTTCTCTCAAATTTTGTAAAAGTAACAGTGACCCCAGGATCACCATCAAAATTTATATGCTCCGCAGTTAATCCCGCAGCGGGAATCGAAACAGCCACTATTACCGCCACCCTCACAGATGATAACGATAATCCGATTTCGGGGGCTAAGATAGTATTTGAAGCAACTTTAGGCATTATCCCCTCAGATTCCACGACTAATGATAATGGATTAGCGGAAGTTGAATTATTCTACCCGTACGCGAGGATATGGGGGGTTATGGTATCCACAATAGTAACAGCAACATATACTGAGGAAGAACGCGTGGTGAATGTGGAATTCACGCCAAAACCAGCACAAATCGTGTGCAGAGCAGATCCATCTAATACTACTGGAAAAACATCCACTATTACTGCCACCCTCACAGATAAAGCTAACAATGATCCGATTCAAGAGGCTGATGTGAAATTCTCCACGACTAAAGGCAAAGTCGACCCCACGGTTAATATGACTAATGACGGAGGAGAGACACGGACTGTGCTAACGAGCGAAGATATAGGAACCGCAAAAGTAACAGCGGAATATGGGGATATGGCGTCAGATAGTGATGAAGTGGAGTTTACTTCTCCACAAACTATGGGGTGGGAATGTATAGATGGTAAATGTGTAGAAGTTATGGATGGACAATATGATACATTACAAAAATGTGAATATGAATGTAAGCCTAAAAAATGGAAATGTGTTCAGGGGGATTGTAAGATACATCCAGATGGAACACATGATTCATATGCAAAATGTATGGAAGAATGTGGGGGGCAATGTCCGGGACCAGATATCGCATAGGAGGTGTAAGATACATTGATACCATTCTTTTTTCTGAAAATCAGAAAAGAAGAAAATTACTGCATCTTCAATTCTGTAGATAATAAAAAATATATACTGGACTATTCTGAATGTAGGGTACTAGAACTTTGTGACGGGACACATACACTGGAAGAGATATCGGATATGGTGATCAGGGAATTTAATAAGACAAAAGAAGGGACATTGAATTACGTTACTGTTCTCCTCGATAAAATGTATAGGGCCGGAATGATAGCATGGAGACAGGAAAAAATAGATTTTAAAAAGAACTGGCCACCTCCGTCTATTGTAGTCTGGAATATTACAGGAGAATGCAACCTCCGGTGTTTTCACTGCCGCAATTTCAACAAAAAAAACCACATAAATGAACTCTCAACTGCGGAAATCAAAAGTTCACTTAATGAAATTGCCAGCTATGGTGTAGAAGAAATCTCTTTCAGTGGAGGAGAACCTTTCATGAGAAACGATTTTTTAGACATAGTTCACTATACAGCAGGGCTCGGATTCAAATCTGTAAGCGTTGGCACCAATGGTACATTGATAAACCGGGATATTGCAAAACAGTTAAAGAGAGCGAATATGAATGTCTTTGTAAGTATCGACGGTGATGTTGCTGAGATCCATGACTCGATGCGAGGTATAAAAGGTGCATTCGACCAGGCCATACACGGGATTAAATTATTTCAGGAGGAAGGTATTGATCCTTTAGTGTTAACAACAGCCACCAAGTTGAATATAGAAAGGATTCCTCAAATAATACAACTTATGGAAGAACTTGGTGTTAAAAAACACAGTGTACAGTGTCTATTGCCGATGGGATTCGGAAAAAAGAACGTGGAAAAGCTCAGGTTGAAATCCTCGCAGATAAAGAGTCTTGTTAAATATCTTGAGAGCGAGAATATAACTGGTACAAGTTACTACTACACTCTTGAGCCTCCACCAGAGCAAACAATAGATCTTACCTGGTCAGGTGCATGCCGTGCAGCACATTCCTATTGTTCTATTACGCCCGAAGGAAATGTCGTCCCTTGTAACTTTTTCTGGGGTATGAACGGCGAGAACCTGCACGACCATACATTTGGATGGATATGGGAGAACTCGAAGCTTTTGAACTATTTCAGAAACATCCAGTTAAAGGACATCAAAGGAGTATGCAGGGACTGCAAATGGCTGGGGCGGTGCCGTGGGGGATGCAAAGCTGAAAATTATGCATACGGTGATATTTTTGGCTCCAGTCAAAGCTGCTGGGTCGCGGATGAGATGAGGCAGAATACTGCGCAGCGTCATGAGTGTGGGGTTAAAACAGTATACGACATTGGATAATAAATAAATAAGTAAGGAAGGATAATAAATGACCGAAAAAGCTAGAGTAACTGCCAAACCTGAAGTAAAAAGTGAGAATTCAGTATACCATGCTCTCAGTCCTCTTTCATCTCAATCCACACATTCACCTTTTAGAACCAGGCCGCTGATTACCAGGGAATTATCAGGCTTGAAAGATGAAGACAGAACATCCCGCAGCCTGCAAGAACCTGGCAGCAGCATCCCAGAGGGTCACAACTTCAGCCGTGTAAGGATTCACCCGAAAGGTGCTGTCCATACCCCCCCCATCCAGACAAAACTAAGGATCAACAAACCCGGGGATGTCTATGAGGAGGAGGCTGATAGGGTGGCTGAGCAGGTGATGAGGATGGAAGAACCGGGGGTGCGGCGGCAGGTGGAAGAGGAAGAAACCCTTCAGGCAAAAGAGATCCCCAGCCAGATCCCAGAAGTCACTCCGAATCTGGAAGCCCGGATCAACGCCATTAGGGGCGGTGGGCAGCCTCTTCCTGAATCCACTCGTGCCTTCTTCGAGCCACGCTTCGGGCATGACTTCAGCCAGGTGCGGGTGCATACGGATGCGCAGGCGGCAGAGGCGGCGCGGGCAGTGAATGCGCGGGCGTTTACGGCGGGACGGGATGTAGTGTTTGGAGCAGGAAAGTATGCGCCCGGGACGAGCGAGGGGCGAAGGCTGATGGCGCATGAGTTGACACATGTTGTGCAACAGGGTGGGGCGCAGGAGACATATCAGAGGCATGTGCATAGGCAGGAAGAAGAGGAAGCACTCCAGATTAAGGCTGAGGCTGCCTTGGTTCAGCGACAGGCTGAGGAAGAAGAACCAATCCATACCAAGATAGAAGGCGTGCGGGTTCAACGGCAACTATCAGCAGAGCAGCCGGCAAAGGGATGGAGTTTAAGGACTGCAGTGGTTACCGTTTCGTGGTCTAAAGACTTCGATACTCTTTATAGAAGGCTAATAGCCGCATTGGCCACGAAACCAGCTTTTGCTGGTCTACCAAAGAAAAGTTTGTGGGTGTTTGGCCCAGCAGTTGATGCCTTCCGCCTAATCACCTGTGGAGAGATGTGTGCACAATTCAAAGAGGGGGACGAAGTTCGACTCACAGCGGGAGCCTGGGCGGATCCTACCCATCACGAGTTGGCAGAAAACGCTTTGATTGGAATGGGTATAGTGAAGGTTGGATTAGGAAGTGTAATAGAAGAAGAGGAGTCCAAGCATGTCGCTGCTGGCCCGGAGGAGTCAAAAAAGGCCTGGTCGGAGGTGCCATGGACAGAACAAGAACTTCAGTCTTTTAAGAACGAAGATTTTAATGAATATATGAAGACCGGGCATTATAGTGAAAGTGAAGTTATTCGAATAGTGCGACAAAAAATCTTCTACGGTGAGCAAATTATTAAGAACTGGAATAATAGATATGGTAGATGGGATTATGAAGGGCTAAAAAAGTATGAGTGGGCGAAGTGGTTCCACGATAACGAAACGCTAAACCCTTCTGGTAATCCTAAATCTCTAAATAGGCAAGAAAAGAAACAGCTTTTGAAGGAATTCTTGAATGCCTTCAAACTAGCAGGCGAGGCATATGGAAGAAGGACAACAGGAGGAAGTTTTATTAGTGGAATAAGAGATGCTAAGGACCATTATAATTGGTGTCTAGCGGAGTACGAGGAGAGGGATCCGACAAGTCTTCAATTCGATATGAACTACAGAGATTTTATCAAATTCAAAATAACTGATCAATCTTTGAAAAGACTGACATCTAAGGGCGTTCCTAATGAAGTTGTAGATCAATTGAAATATATTAAGAATTTGGAGGTGGTTGAAGGGGAGAAACAATTCTTAGACTTCGTTAAAGTATTTATTGGAGACGAATACTATAATAAATATAAGTTCATGATATGGAGACAAGCGCTGATTCGCAGGAGAGTAGAACCTACGAAGGCTGCACAAAAGAAGGCCAAAGATATTCCGTTGGCACTCGGTCCCATGGGCAACAAAGAGCTAGAAGCTAAGATTAAAGAACTCGGAGATGAGATTTAAGAACTGGAGAGAAAACGTACGAAATGAGATCTAAGGAAAAAAAATAGCAAGGGAACCCAGGGGTCAGGTCTCAACATTTGACATATCGAGATGCTTGCGATTTCAGTAAGGGAAAAAATGCTATGAAAGGATTTTATCACTATGGTAAGACCTCTTTGGATACAATACCCTGGCGCTTTTTATCATGTCACATCTCGTGGTAACGAAAGAAAAGCTATCTTTAGGAGCAATCGAGATAGAGAAAAATTGTATCCACTTCAAATCTAATGGTAAATTGAAAAAATGCAATCATACCAAATCCTTGATTATAGCATCAGTACCGGTCATTGTTCGGTGTTGTGTGTCATCACTCTGTAGTATTACCAACAAATTTGAAGTGGATACGATTAGTCTATCAAATTCTTGTTGATAAAAAAGTAGTAAAAGTTATTCGAATGTGGAGCCATTACAAATAGCTTGGTATAACGTATTAAATATTCATATTTTGCGAAGCCAAAACATAATCCCGGGTTAAAATAAGACGTGGATCGCATCCTTAAGAGCGGTCTCTATTAGTCCGCATGTAGGCCTCAGCGAGACCGGATAGAAATCATGCAGACAAAACCTCCATCTACAAGCAGTCCCAAAACTAAATTACTCCTTTGATTCAAAGACATGTTGAGGAAGAATAATTCCTTCAGACAATGAGCATGGAAGATGCAACTCTCAAAGTCTCCAATGATCTTGAATCACAGATCAATGCGATTCACGGCGGCGGGCGGTCTCTGGCAGAATCTGAGCGTGCATATTTTGAGCCGCGGTTTGGAGCTGATTTTAATCATGTAAAGGTGCATATAGATTCACAAGCAGACGAATCGGCGCGGGCTGTGAATGCGCGGGCGTTTACGGTTGGGAAGGATGTTCTGTTTGGAGCTGGGGAGTATAACCCTGCATCGAGTGAAGGAAAGCAGTTATTGGCGCATGAGTTGACTCATGTAGCGCAGCAAGAAAGTCCTGGAATATTAAGCAAAGATGCAACAATCCAAAAGTGGCCACTTGGGGCACAGACAGAACAAGTAGTTGAACGACGGAAGCTTCTAAAAAAGGACCGAGAACTCATCCGGTTTGCGGCGGTTCATCGAATAGAGAACTATAAACATGCAACAAGGGATGAA